>Ga0315284_10001940_pt1 | contig 29582 bp, 23 predicted proteins | sample YL17G09_16_MG_FD_203696 | JGI IMG/M metagenome (GOLD analysis project Ga0315284, IMG submission 203696) | Sediment microbial communities from Yellowstone Lake, YNP, Wyoming, USA - YL17G09_16 | ecosystem: Environmental > Aquatic > Freshwater > Lake > Sediment | place: USA: Wyoming | collected...
TTCTCCCCCTCTCCGACCTGCCCTGGACGGTGGCTGCTAAAAAACGCGTCTGGGTGTCTTGGGAGGACCAGGCCTTCCATTTCCGTAAGACGCAAGCTTTATCTCCACTTCTTCCTGACTTCGGGTGACGACATGAATTGGAAGGCGAAGAGATCCCACAGCTCATCGCCCAGATCCCAATACCGCTGGGTGACAGCCAGAGCGAAGTCACGGCAGTAGCCGGTCATAAATGCCCGGGCTTCGTCGGGATTCCGGGGATAGAGCTCTAGTGCCTTCTTTTCGACCAGCGGGACCTCGTTAAATGCCCTGTTCTCGATATCGCTGAACAGCCCCTCGACCATTTGCCGGGTCTTGCCCCAGGCGAGCTGGGCCAGGCGGGCTGCCCTCCTGAAGGCCCAGGCCGCGGACGCCGTCGTAAAGCCGTTCTGGCTTCCAACCTTAAAATTCCCAGGGAGCTCCGTGACCCCGCAAAAGAAGGGCATGCGGGCGGTCTGCGCGGGATTGTCGAATCCCAGCCAAACCAATCCCCCGATGGGATCCGGAAGCCAGGCCCGGCATTGGATGACGGTGGAGTAGGACGTGATGTTGTTGGCGATCGTGTAGTGCCAGGGGGCCGAATCCGGTTTCAGCGAATTTAGGAGGATCTTCATGTCTAGGGACATCCATGGGCTGACGACGAGACTCGGGGTCAGTTTGCCCTTAGGATTCCGGGGGTCCTGCACGAGGATCTTGGGCATGTTATCGAACGGCGTGTTCTCATATGTGTCCCTGAACCAGGCCATGACGTCCCGGACGGAAATCTTTTTCTCGGCCTTCACCGAAAAAGGCAGTTCTTCGGCGTTGGGGTCAAGATTCAGGGAGGGGGCGGCCAGGCTGAGCACCCGCCATTCCCGGCCGGACCCATGATTCGCTTTTTGGCTGCTGTAGGCTTTATAGAACTTGAAGGGTTCCTTGCCCTTGGGGTCCCACCAGCCCATCTCTTCGGCCAGCTTAAAGACGTTTTCCGAAGCCATGAAGGAATCCGGCTTCTTAAGTTCGAGTTCTCCGATCCGTAGAAGGTTGGCCGAAATGCCGACATGATCATCGGGGATCCGGACGGCGGCCCACACGGCCCCGACATATTTCTTGGTGGCGCCCAGGATCTCGAAATGCCAGACCTCTTTCGTATCCGCGATGGTCAGACACTCCCCGTAGTCGATATAACCATAAGTCTTGGTCAGCTCGTCGGCCAGGCGGATGGCCTCGCGCGCGGTTGTGCAACGCTCCAACATCAGGCGCTGGATCTCCTCGATCCGGAACACGCCCTTCGGATTCCTGAGCTCCCATCTCCCGACGACCGTGGTTTCTCCCATCCCGAGCTGGTGTTCGTTCATGGCGGGATACGATGTATTGAAAAAAGAAAAGTTCTCCGGGGCCTCCGGAATCTCGCCGGTCTGCTGCAGCCTGCGCTCATCGTCGGGGAACCTGGTTTGCATACGGCCGGAGAAGATCTTGTTCATTGCGCCGACCGCATTTTTCCGGTGCGGTGAGATGTCCATCCAGGTCCTGTAGACGCCGTCACAGGTATGCGACGTGATCACGGAACCATCCGTGGTGGCGAGGCGGCCGACCATGATGCTTGTACAGCCGCGCTGACCGGAGAATCCGAATTCGGGCTCCGTGCCGCGCCCTGGAGCAAAAATCAGGCCCACCGCCAGGGCGGCCAGGAAAGGCGCATAGCCAAAGCGGAACTTAGGGATCGCGCGGAATCTCATCATCGCACCTCCTCTTAAAAGATTAAATGATTATGGGAGCTGCTATTTGTTGGCAATGCCTGAATATAATAGGGATTAGTTTTTCTACTGCGCTGGCTGGAAATGCGTTCATGCGCCGATTTTTCCTGCTCCCATTGTCAGGGATGATAAATTGCAGCATGAGCGGATGTCAAGGTGACTCTAATCCTGATTCCAACAATCCGAGTCTGGAATATAGATCCCTCCCTTTGTCAAGCAGGTATCACAGACCTTTTTTCCCGCGTCCGCCGTGGGGACCCCACGGGGAGAGAAATGTTGAAGCGATTCATAGAACGCAGATCACCGTCAGTCCAAATTTGAGGGGTAGTGGGAGCCTCACTAAAAAACCGGTCCAGCCAGGCCCTCCCTCTAGGAAGTCGATTTATGAAAACGGGAATTTAAGCTTATTTCCCCCAGCCTCCCATGACAACTCCGCTAAAATCCATGGTACTAAAGCCATAAACCAGGAGAGCTTTAAGGCCAATGCCTATAATGATAAACATTTTTTCGTTAGAGGCTGTCTTGTGGAACATAGCTACGACCGGTACAGCCTGGACAGTGGTTATGGCTTAGAGTATTTTGCGACCCCAGACCTAAAAACCCTCCAAGACTTCTCCCTCGCTGTTTTCTACGAGGATTTTGGGCTCACCTTTTCGGCCGGGCCCGCCCGCAGACCAGCGTGCGAGTTACTGTCGGCCACCAAACCGATAGTTGACCCCGAACATCACTCTGACAAAATATTGAGGATCCGGGGCGCCCGCCGGCGGCACATCGTTCGTGAGCAAGCCAATCCCGTAGGTCAGGATCAGCCCGCCAAGAGGACCGATGTCATGGTCGAGGCTGGCGTAGAAACCGAATCCATTCACGGTGTACGAGTCGCCCCCCACCACATCCACGATCAAGGTGGTTCCATACACCGCCGTCATGTGAGGTCGGAACCGGCGTGTCCGATCGAATAAATACACGCGCACACCCGCGGACCAACCGATAGGCCCATAGGCCGTGGTGCCAAATCCGCCGACTAAAGAGAAGTGCGGAATGCCGACATCAATCCCGACTCCGAGCACACCGTACGGGACTCCCGCCCCCACTCCGACCTTCACGGCCAGGTCCATTTCAGTTTGCTGAGCCGTCTGAGGTGGGCCGGCCCCGGCGGCGGCTGGAACAGCAACAAGCAGCGCGGCAAGAGAAACAGCTGCTGCCCAAGAAACGACCGAAAGAGGCTTTTTCATTTATTCCTCCCTGATTTTGATGAGATTATTAATTTATAGAATCCTATTCTTTGATGACAATAACGCAACGGTATCAGACAGGTGTCAAAGAAATGTAAAAGAATGTAAAAGGAATGTCAAGGTGATTAAATCTAGCGAAAATATCAAGCAGCACTTTGAATGCCTAAAACCGCCTAATTCTGACTAAGGGAGCTAAAATGGAAAGCAGCGATTTCTCGGGGAAAAGAAAGCGCGCCTGGCCCGGCTCGAACGGGCGACCTAGGGATTAGGAATCCGCTGGAATGTCCGGACAACCCTTTTAATTTCTGCAACTTAAAACCTTTGGTAAATCTTTCTGTGCCATTCTTGTGCCATAATTTTTTTGATCTCGCCTGTCTTTCTCAAAAAGACACTCGAGCCGCTGGACCGCCTCCATGGTATGATCGAAACCGGGATGGCTGTATCGCTCGGTCAGCTTTATCGTCGAATGACCCAGGATTTTTGAGACAGTGTGGAGGTCGACGCCGGCCTGGACCATGGCCGAGGCAGCTTGATGGCGAAGATCGTGGATGCGTAGGCCTGAGATTCCCGCTCTCGCGCACGCGTTCATAAAGGCCTTTCGCGGGTATTTGACGAAGGAGCCGGTCCTCGGATTGGGAAAAACAAATCCGGAGCCTCCTGCGCGATTCTGAAGCGAAATAAGGGCATCCCGAGACACACGATTGATCGGGACTTTGCGCGACCGACCGCTTTTGCTATCGCGGACGTAGATATAATCCTCGTTAAAAAAAACGTCCTCCCATCGCAAGGCCATGATCTCCCCTATCCTCATCCCTGTATTCAGGGCCAGGAGGACCGTTTCCTTCAAGGGGCTTCGGCAATGGGCAAGAAGCGCCTCGATTTCGGCGGGAGTGAGGGTCCGGCATCGTCTTCGGTTCTCTTCATTAAAAAGCTTAACTTTCTTGACTGGATTTTCATAGGCATAGCCCCAGTCGATTGCCTTTGTGAACATATTCTTGAGAAGGGCGAGTTCTCGGTTTATCGTCGAGACCTCGACCTTTTCCTTACGCTTCAGCTTATAGCCTTCGATGAGAAAAGGGGTTATTTTTGAAAGCGTCCGGCCGTCCAATTCTTGCCGGAGAGCCTTCGTCGACGTAAGATCGCGGGGATAGCTCCGTTTATTCGGACGCGAGTGACTTTCCAAATAAAGCCCACAAAAATCTTCGAAAAGGATGGTCTTCTCCTTCCTGAAGTTAAACTGGCCTCGGAGAATATCCGTTTTGACGGCTGCCAGGGCAGCCTGGGCTTCTGTCCTTGTTCGCGCACCCGGGACCTTCGTCCGGACACGCCGGCCCTCGAGTTTTATGTCTAAATACCACGAGAGGCCTCTTTTATAAATCCGCATGAGAAAATACCCATAGGTATAACCGCCAACCCTCCCTATCTGTCAACAATCGGTCTAAAGCAGATTCTTCCATTGTGTAGGATGGCTTAGGTCGTCCTCGAGCCACTTGACCAGCCGAGAACGAAAAAAACGATACCCGAGGCCGGGCTTCCGAATAAATGGGATCCTTCGCTCTGCTGTTAGGCGATAGAGAGTCTTCACGTGGATTGAGAGAAAGTCTGCGGCCTCGGCGGCCGTCATGATCTCCTTCTCCTTGCCCTGCGCCTCCATGATATGTTTAAATCCTCAAAACAAACGCCCCGATCTCATCTCAGCACTTCTTAGATTCCTCTTAAAAATTCGCATTTTTCGGGCCTATCAAAAATCAGTCCTCCCCTGGACGGGTTCTTCTTCCCTACCGCAATCCTTTTTCCGTCGATTGCCTTTAGAAAAGCGTGCCTGCGCATCATTCTGAAGAAAATTTCCAGTGTTTAGGCCTTCTTCCCGAAGTTCTGCTGCAATCTGAGTGAATGTCTGGAATGCCCGCTCCATGCGGTTCCGGTACTTTTTCGACGAGCTGTGATACCCGCAGCGGTAGTGCCAGAGAGGACAATCGAAAATTGTGCAAAATAGGACCTCTGTCCGGTCGCCCGCTGCGCAGTCCAGGCATTTAAGATAAATGGCGCGTTGTTTTGTCATGTCGTCTCCTTTCAAGAATCAAAGACAGCTTCCGATTTGGAGGTGTAACGCTTCCGATTCGGAAGTGTCGGGTCGTTATGGGCTTTTTTTGGAGGAAGCCTTTCCTCAAGTGGCGAATTCTGACGCTTCCGATTCGGAAGTGTCGAGCTGTTCTTGACGCTTCCAATTTGGAAGCCTTTTTATATTCTACCAGGTCTATGGATCTACAAAAGCTTGTCATGTTTCCCTGTGAGGAGATATTCATTAAGGTGGCGATGTAGACCGCCAAGCTCAGTGCGCTTGAGCCAGCCGGCGCTCTCGAGCTCTTTAAACGCACTCGAGATTGCCTTATCGCTTCGGAGGCCGGTGATTCGCCGCCTTCGAATTTCAGAATAATACAGCCGGATGTTACCGTTGTTCCCGCCATTATATTTCGCCTTTAGGAGAAGGTATACGTCACGGGCTCCGGGGCGGAAGGCCGCCCACTCGGAGCTTTTAAATAGCAGTTCCCTCGATAATCTGACAAACGGCTCGGAGCTCCTTTTATTTCTCTTTGCCCAGCTCATCGTGACCCCTCAACGAAAGGACAGAGAAAGCGGGGGCGTGAGGAGTCACGCGAGCGCCACGCCGCTTCTCCACCCAAATCTTCATGTGTCCGTATCGATCAGCTCAATCACCTTCCGGAGCCCCTTGACAAGCTCGTTGACAAGCTCCTGCGAAATAGTCAGGCCTTTGCGTGTTGGGACTTCCCTGCCCGTCTCATCCTGAATATAAACTCGCAGGTCAAGGAGCTTGTAGCCCTTGAATTCTGTAAGGCAGACTCGGACAGTCTCCCTGGCGTTCTTCTTAAACGAGTGGACCTCACGATCTTCCATCGTTAGCCTCCAAAAAGGTTTTCTCTGAGCGGATCATCGGCACTCGGGCGATCCTTCTCCAATGAGACTGATTCCCCTTACTGATGATCCGTTCAGACCGACAGTCTGTCGAGGAGTGCAAGCCGGTTTTTAAACAAATTTCGGCTTGTCTCTTAATCTGCTCTATTTTGTCCGTCATTTAGATTTCATCTTCTTCCGGGAAAAGGCATTCCTGCTCAACGCCCAGTGCTTCGGCCAGCTTCTTTTTTTGCAGTTCGGTGGGCTTTAGATAGCCGCATTCAATCCGCGAGATTGTCGAATAGTGGACGCCCGTCTCCAACCATAATTTGATTTGAGGCATCCTCGCCTTAAACCTTGCTTCTTTTAATCGGTTCTTCATGTTTGACCTCGCAATCATCCCTGATTATGATTACAATCTAAGTTAACTTCTCAGCGAATACGAGATGCACTTAAATTATTTTTCGGCAAGCAAAGTGACAACGATTTTTAGGAAGTAGAAATGAGCAAGAAAATTGATGTCAATTGGTCTAGAGAAAAGCTAGATGCTTTTTTACAGGATAATTACGGGCACGGAATTTCGGAATTCAGGGTTAGTATTTTTTTTAGCTATACTCTATATTACTTCAGTGATGCAATTCGTATCCAACGATACTACAGCAAAAGGATTAAGGAAATTACACAACTGGAAAATAAAATTATCTCTCTCATCGATGATGACCTAAATAAAATTGGTTTTTATGAAAATACTGCTGAAAGTCCGTTATTTGAACAAGTAACAGGGATTTCAAAATGGACGACCAACGATAGAAAGAATTTTATCGAAAAATATTTCAAGCTAGGGGATCTTATAAATATTTTTGAGCAGCAAAAGAACCTATATTGTAGGATTATGTCACAGCTAGAAATCGATGGCGTCTTCCATGGTGTAGAGACTTCAATCGGCCCGAAACCAATAAAGCTATTGATATTAACATGGGCGAATGCAATGAGAAGAAACAAGGCTATATCCTGGATAAATATGAGTCGTCTAATCAGCTGGTTCTCTAAAAATCTCGAAAATCAAAGATTAAAAGATTTTTTCTTTAATTCCCCAGAGGCCTATACCCCAGAAACACTAAAGATGAACTACCATAGATACAGAAAATCTTACTATGATGAAATTTCAGCCTATAACTATAGGATGATTTTTTTGCTTGAAACTCATAAAAACCAATATCAAAAAATTGAAAAAAATATTGAACGTCACTACCTTAGGGGCGCTGATCCGGCTAAAAGCACTACGGACCAATATACTGATGGAATAGTAAGTCTAGCCGCACTGGGTATTTTTAAAGAAATTGACATTCTATATAAAAGCAAATAAAGAGGATAAGCATTTTCTTGCAATGCCAATGATGAGAATTTCGCCGCTCCTCCGCCGTCTATCCTAGTGAGGCGATAATCCGCTTAGCGTCTTTTATGTTTCGGGAAGCCATGCCTTGTATTCCTCTCATTTTTCTTAATCGGTTCTTGGGGGCAGGTCACGCTCGCCCTCGCAGGGCCACCTGAATCACGCCCGGCCGAGGAGGAATTAAAATGGGTGTCCCGACTACTGGTTTTTCATTATCGGCTCGATCAACTCGCCGATCTGCGCTTTGACCGCTTCCAGCCTCCTTTTGTTTTGGGCGAGGCTGTCGTCCTTGACCTTCAGGTAGAACGGGTCGGTGGGCGATAAGTTCAAATCGTCGGTGCCGACGCATCTCATCATGGGCGCGTAAGGGAAACCCTTCTTCCTAAGCGCTTGGATGGACTCCGCGTTGAAGCCGGACACTACGGACTCCGGGTTTGTGAATAGGTCGGGCGACTCCAGGATCATCTCCAGGAAACCCGCCTGGGTCAGGAGCTGACGAGCCCGCTCCTTCATGACGCTGATCGTATTCCGTTTCATGCGATCCTCGGCTTGGGTTTGTTTGGTACGCCACTTTTCGATCTCCCTGGCTAGCATGTCTCGCGCGGCGGTCCAGGACGCCTCCGATGGTGCCCCGGGGTTGCGGTCCAATGCGGTGAGCAGCTCGGCCAGGCTGCGAACGGGTTCGACGGCTTCCCCGGCGGCTAGGTAGTAGCCGGTGAGGGGCGGTTCTTCGGACTGCAGGCGGATCACATGCGCGGGCAGGTCGGCCTTGCCCGGCGAGGGGACCTCGTCCAACAACTTCGTGAACAACTCTTCCTGATACGACAACAGCCGCAGGCTATCCGGGTGCTGGTCGAACAGGCCGCCGTCGAAGGTGACGCCGTAGATCTCGTCGTCCAGGCGCAGCCGGTAGGCATTTGGAATGTCCTCATGGGGCTGGAAATGGCGGCGTAGGGTCTTCGACCCGAGAATTTGGTCCTGGATCTGCCGGGGCGTTACCGGCACGTCCTGCGCGATTGGCGCGGCCACCTCGTCCGCCAGGTAGTCGTCGAGGTTCAGGGCTGATACCTGCTGCTGGTCGATCTCCCTTCGGATGGCCTCGATCTCGCGTTCCAGAAGCGCCGCTCGTTGGGCGCCCGTCTCCAAGGCCGCTGATTGGATGATTTGCGCAACGCGCGCGAGGATGGGCTGCAGCTCGCCCACGACGTTCTCGAACCACTGGATGCGGCCTTCCAGGGCCTGATAGACCTTGGCCTCGACGGTGTCCTCGTAGAAGTAGTTCCGAATCCACACGTCGTCATAACGCTGCCCGATACGATCGATACGGCCGATCCGTTGTTCGACCCGCATGGGATTCCAGGCCAAGTCGAAGTTGATGAGGATACCGCAGGTTTGCAGGTTTAAACCCTCGGAGGCCGACTCCGTGCAGAGCATGATTTTGATCTTCTCGTCCTTGAAGTCGTTCTTGACGGCTTCCTTGGTGGTGATCCGCCAGCCGTGGCCGTCCCAGACCTCGCCGCCGCGTCCAGAGTAGCATGCCACCTGGCCGCCATACACCTGCCGCAGCTTCTCCCGCAGGAAGTCCATCGTGTCGGTGTAAAGGGTGAAGACTAGCACCGTCTCTCGGCGTTGTAGGAGGTCGTTCAAGTCCTGGATCAGCCTCTGGACCTTGGAATCGGTGTCCATAAACTTCAGCGCAGTCAGAAAGTCTGTGACGTATGCGATCTCCTCCTTGAAAAGCTCCCGCTGGGCCGACATCAGGTCGTCGGTCACGTCGTTGGAAAGGTCCTCCTGTTCGTAGTCCTCCTCGGTCAGACCCCCCATGACTCCCGTGGTTGGATCGCCGTTCAGGAAGGACAGCCGCCGCTTCAGGCTCTCGCTGATGGCGTGGAAGCTCGAGGTCAGACGGCGACGGTACACCGTCATGATGAAGCCCAAACCCTTCCGTTCAGACTCGTACTTTTTGTAGAAGTCGGAGATGTACTCTTCGATACGCTCGTACAACTCCCGCTCCTCCACGGACATTGAAATCCACTCGTTCTTAGGCTTGCGGTGCGGCACCTTGTTATCGCCCAGGAATCCCTTTTCTTGATACTTCCGTAGTAGGCTGCGCGTGTTGCGGAAGATGTAGGAGCTAAGCGGGGTGTGGTGGCGTACGAACTCCTTCATCACCGCGCGGCCAGCGTCGCTAAGCCGCCCGATAGAGGCGTACACCTTGTCGGAATAGGGCATGCTGCGGATCTGCTCCCAGGTGACGGCTCCTAGCTTGCGCTCGGCGTATTCGGCGAAGGCAGCATCGGTCTCCCCGCCCTGATCAAGTTGGTCCCGCACCATCGACAGTACGAAGGTCCAGTTGATGTCGTCGAAGTCGGGCTTGCGCAGCTCCTCGAAGAAGGTCAGGAAGCGCTCTTCAGAAGCCCCCCACTTACCCCCAACGCCCAGTACGTTCAATAGGTCCCACACTTCCAGCGGATTTACCTGCATCGGCGTGGCGGTCATGAGGATCAGCCCCCGCGCTTTCTCAAATCGGGCGATTCCGGATAGACGGACGTTGTCGCTCGATCCCAGAAGCAACGTCAATAGACTGTTACGGCGGTAGGCACCTGAGATGAAGTCCTTCCGCCTAGCGTGGTGGGCCTCGTCTACGAACAGGAGGTCCCAGGGGTCAGCCTCGTGGAGTTCCGGCTGGCGGTCCTTGCGCTTGGCAAGCTGGCTACTGGCGATCATCACAGGGAAGGCGTTCCAGGGATTTTTCGCAGACGTGGGAAGCTCGCGCTCGAAGTAATCGGTGTAGCGGCCCTCGTCGTATAGCGGAATATTCATTAGGAACTTCTCGTACATTTCCTCTTGCCATTGGCGGCAGACGCTATGGGGGGCCAGGATCAACGCCCTGCTAACCTTCCCAGAAAGCGTGAGCTGCTTCAAGATCAGGCCCGCTTCGATGGTCTTGCCCAGCCCCACCTCGTCGCACAGCATGTAACGGTGCGGGTAGTCGGCGGTCACCTTGTCGGCCACCTTCACCTGATGCGGCCAGGGGCGGATGGTGACGACAGCCTGGCCCAGCTTGTCGGCATTGGGCAGGTGGGGCGCATCGCGCAGAAACTGAAAGATGATCCGCTCGCGAGCCTCCTCGGAGAGCATGCCCGGTCTAACCCAGATCAATTCCCGCTCCCTCACTTCCAGCGGATCGCGGGAAGGGGCCTGGTCGGGGGCGTAGCGGATGAGCTTTTGCTTGACGGCCACTGGCACCGGAAGGGCCACCCAGTCAGCCTCCTGCCCCTGCCAGAGGCGTTCGAAGTAGCGGGTTTTTTGAGTAATGAAGGGCTTGAGGTTCGTATTCCACGAGACGTACACGTCGAACATCTCGTAGTTATGGAGCCACGCCTGTTCGGTCTCGTTAACGCTTCCCGTGAAGGCCAGCTGGTCGCCCTGAGCGTCGGTGAAGATACCCATCTTGGGATGGTAGTAGTCCCGCGTCAGCGCTGCGGGCAGAGGCCGTCCGTCTTTTCCTGTTGGAAGGACGACCTTCAGATCCAGCGTCCCTTCCCTCACCATCCAGGCCAATGCGGCCAGGCGCTCCTTGGCGATGGCGTCGGCGAGGTCGGTGAGGTCGACCTCCATGCGGCGGCCAACGACGGCGGCCAGGTTTTCGCCGCCGTGAAGGGCTTGGACATCCTGTTCGGAGAGCTGCGCGCCGACCAGTAAGCGCATCCGGCCGCCGTTCTGAATGAGCCGGGCGACGCCCGCCGCAGCCACAGCAAGAGCCGATGACGAAAAGTAGCCCGCAGAACGGTCGTAGCGCACGGATGCCGATAGCGCCGGGACGTAGAAGTCGTTCACGCGGTCACCGCTGGGGCCGTAGGCGATTTGGAAGGGGTGATCCCGAAGGTTCTTCAAAGGCATTTTTATCCGAGGAACATATTGGCTTGCCGCGCTAAGAGTCTCCGTCGTTCTGCTAAAAAGTTCTCATAGTTCTCCACCTTCCAAAGGTTTCGGTCCATTGGGATATACTGGGCCTTCAAATGTTTCTTCTCAATCTTCAACCTCTTGATATATTTTGCCGGTTCCTCGGCCCGGCATTCGAGATTGGTATTTTTCGAGATGACGGTGTAGTTGGCGAACGTGTTGATGGAGTCGTTATTGAATTCGTGTTCCCATAAAAGGGCTTGTGGGAAGAAATGGTGTACCTGGAGTTCGGCATTTTCCCCGACGACCCTTCCGTTTAAAGGAGTTCCTCGTTTCCAATCCTCAGCATGGCGGCCGCGCAACATGGCAATATATAGCGACATTATGGATCCTGATTTACGCTTAGTGTCAAAATCCTCCGGCTTTATTTTATTAGAGTGGAAATCCCTGTGGGTATATTTCCACAACGTGTCCACCGTAGGATCATTTTTCAAGAAGTGGAACAAAGTCTCGAACTTATGATAACCGCTGCCGGCGAAGACAGACCGGACGTTCGCCAACAGCAGCCACTTCTTGGCCAAGTGGCGTTCCTCCACACTTGGTTTATTTCCCAGTCCGAAGACATAAATCAGCGGCACCAGCGTCACCATAGACGGAACCCAAGAGGTCGCATCCCACTGAATAATGCCAGTGAGAAACTCAACAATCCTCTCGACTCCCTTCTCCGCTTTTTTCCATGACAAACGGATCGACCGCTCGTCAGAATTATCCCATATGCGTTGGGGTTGAGCCATCTTCATCCTCGTGGTATGTATGGAAACCAAACACTGAAGAAGGAAGGACTTTGTGAATGAAAAGCCAGGAATTCGTTCCTGAAGGTCGCCGATTCCCTCCGTTACAAGCTTTGGCGCGGCAAGTGCGAGTTGGGCGAGGGCGAGTTCCGGTTTGCTCAGCTTCTTGCCGGTAGAATTGAAGCGGATGAACAGCTCCATTGCTTTCTGGTAATTGTCCTCGTCGTACTCGATTACTCCAATGTCGTAACGCAGAATGTCCTGCAAGCGCCGTAGCGCCCGATCTATAGCAACACGGTGCTTGGATTGATCATAGTCCTCTTCTTCCTTGAGTACGTCGAGGACATCCATCGGATGGAATCCATTTTCGAGGACTCGCGATACAGCGACATACCAAGGGGAGGATTCGTTCCATCGTGCCTTCCATGTGAAAGGCTCTTCATTATCCACTTCCGTAAGGATGTTGAACATTAAGGAATAGTCGTCAGGATCGTCGCGAACCAGTTTTACGGCCGTCAAGCGTTGTTGGCCATCCAAAAGGTAGCCATAGAAACTGTCTATCCGTTTGCCAATTCGATGTATCGAGGCGCGTAATTTTTTCGATCCAACCCTATGCCGTGCCTTCCAGACCAACACGTTTCCGATGGGAAGTTCACGATAGAGGGAATCGAACAGCATTAAAATATTCTTTTTATCCCATACAAAGTCCCTCTGTATTTCAGGCAACAGTAGATTCTCGCTATCAAGATAATCGAGAAGCTCCCCGAGTTTTTTCGTCGCGTTACCCATTATTCCTCCTCCCCTTCTCCTTCGCCTTCTCCTTCTTCTTCCGGCTCGCTCGGCCCGGAGAACAGGTCGCCTTGCGTCTCAATCTTCGGCGGCTCCTCTTCTGGCGGGGCTTCGAGGTCGTCGAAGAACTTAAGGCGCAGGTCGTCGAGGGTCTGGGCCTCGGGGCGGACGAAGCGGCCCTTGATCTTCGTGCGCGGGATGGTGTTCAGGAGCGCCTGGATAACCATCTTGAAGGTCGAGTCGTTGATCAGCCCCGTCCGCTTCAGGAAGGCTTCGCAGGCGCGGGCGCCGTCCTCGTCGTAGACCATCATGGCCGTGTGCACGGCGTCGAGCATGGTGTCGAAGACCTCGAAGTCCTGGTCCACCATCCCTTTTTTACGGCGTGCTTTAGGCTGGTTCAGGGTCACGTCTGCACCCTTCTTTGTGGCCAGTTTCTTGGTTCGGATTATGTCGCCTTCGAGGTCTAGGCCAAGCACAATGGCCAGCTTGCGGGCCTCGTCGCCGGGGAAGCGCTCGGCCTTGAAGGCGTCCCAGGCCATAAGATACCAGTCCGTCACGGGGTCGAACTTCACGGCCCGGCCGTGAAGCAGCTTTTCCTTCCGCAATTTCACGACCTCCTCGCGGGCGAGGTCGAGGGCCACTTCGGGCCTGAGCGGACTGGGGTTGCCGTCGGCGCCCACCTCGGAGGAGAGCACCGGCCATTTCTGCGAGAGGATGGCCAGGACCGGGCCGAAGGTACTGATGTAGAGGTCAACGCCGGAAATGCCCGCCGCGTGGAACTGTTCGGCCTTCTCGCGGGCGGTGGCGCGCACCTGGCCCTTAAGGTCGTCCCACCATGTGGGGGTCCTGTCGGCCCCACGCTTGCGGCAGACTAGCAGGATGGTGCTCTTGGCGGCGTTCTTCTTGGCCTGGTGGAGGCTATAGTCGCTTTCGGTCTGGACCGGCCAGGAGGCGTGGATGGAGAAGCCCGCACCGATGAGCGAGGTGGACAGGGTTCCCAGGCGGCGACAGCCTTGTGGGTGAACATGACGGTCAGCACGCCGTCCGGGTGCAGGACGCGGTGCATCTCTCGGAAGGCGGCGGCCATCTTGCGCTCGTAGTCGACCCGCGCCAGGTCGGCTTTCTTCTTAGCGCCTTCGAAGCGGGCCACGTTGGCCACGGCTTCGTTGTCCTTGTCTGTCAGTTCAGAATCGAACCAGTCGGGAAAAAGATGCCCCATAGTACGCTTTTGCCAAACGTAGAAAAAGTCGGCCAGTTCGGCGTACATGACGTTTTGGTAGTAGGGCGGGTCGGTGCAGATGGATATAAGGCTGCCGGAAGGAATATTCGTCAGTTCCTCAGCGGAACCTTTGGAAAAGATGACACGATTGGGGTCTTTTCTTCGGTTGAAAAGCGGGGCGACGCCCTTGGCTAGTTCCGCGATACCCTTGTAAGCGTCCGCCACCTGCTCCAATACCCAAGGGAACAGGTTGCTAGCTGCATCAAATTCTCCAAAGCTCCAACTAAAGGCGAAGTCATGACGCTTAAATACATGCTTGACCATCTGACGAGAAGTCTCCCAAGTAGCAAGAATAGCGTTGTAATCCGCTGCCTTATCGAAAGCTATTCCAAGATACACCATCACCGCCTCGGCCTTCTCCTTGGGCAGGACGGCGCGGATTTCTTTTTCCAGGACGCGTAATTCCTCCACCGCCGTTACCAACGAAAAAAGCTGACGGGGGGAGAAGAAGTCGCCCCAAGTCGGCATGCCATACAATAACGGACGCGGATCGTTGGACTGTTCGGGATACCGTTCTCTCGGCACCAGCCCCTTGGCCTCCCAGTCCGGCAAGCAGCGGGTCAACTCGACCTTGGCGGCCTCGTAGGCGTCAAGGTCGGCTTGGGTCGGCGGGCGGAACGCGAAGCCCTTCTTGGTCTTGAAGCCCACGGCGTATAGTTGCTCGCCCATGCGCCCGGCCTGGGCTTCAGCCTTGATATAATCACCGTCTACCGCCTCGCCTGTCCAGGGGCTTTTACCCACGCCGCGGGCGACGGTGCCCTCGTCGGGCTTGGCCTTTTCCACGGCGTCCTTGCCCCTGACGATCTCGAAACGGCAGGCGGACTCGTCAGCCTTGGCGATGAGGCGCACGCACACAGGCTCCTTGCCGCCCTTGACCAACCACCAATTGGGCGAGAGCGGCACCGGCTTGCCGGTCGTTCCGCAGGCCACCGTTCGTGCCCAGAGGTAGCAGAAAATCCTCTCGCCCTGCTGCTTCGGGAAGTAGGGCCTCAGGCGCTTCTCGAGGCGCTCGGCCCACATCAGTCCCCATTTCTTGATCTCATCTGCGACGCTGGTCCCGAAGCGGGCCGGGTAGTCGAGCGTAGCCTTGAGGATGACTGAGGCTACCGGGTTTAGTTCGTTCGCGTAGGTCTTGAAACCATAACGAAGCGCCTCGAAGGGAATCGAACCGCCGCCGGCGAAGGGATCGAGGACAGAAAGCTCCCGCGTCCCCCAGGCGTATTCCAACAGGTCGCCCAGGGTTTCCAGTTGTTCCTCGGTTGGGCTAACGGTAAAGGCCCGGTTGTAACCGTATGGATTGCTTTTGAGCTTGATTCCCCTCTCGTTGGCGTAGAAGATCAGCTTCCGCCCGGCCACGGGGTCGCCCAAGATGCCAATCAGTTTCAAGAACCACTGCTGGTAGGCGGCCTCGGAGGGGAACTTCTTCAGCAGTTCCTTGGGCCAGGCCTTAAGCCACTGAGGTAACACGCCCGCGAGTATCGCCGCCCGGCTTACCGTCAGCGGCCGCCGCGCCCACCAGACGTGGAGGCGGTTCAACGGCGGTTTCTTGGCCGCGCTGGCGTCGCGCATGCACTCCGCCCCGATGGTCTGGATGGGCAGCCAGAACTCGGACAGGACGGACGGGGGCATCTTGGACATGCGTTACTCCTTTGCCAGCAGCACGCGCAGCGCCTTCCCGGCCCGGCGGGTGAATTCGACTTTGGTCAGCTTCGAATACCAGTAGTACGCTTCCTCCGGCTCCATATCGCGCACGCCCCGGCTGACGGCCTCGATGCGCGCAGGCTTCTTCAGGGGCTTGACGGCCAGGAAGAGTAGCCCTAGGCGCACCCCGCCGATCTCGTCTAGGTTCAACGGGTCTTTGCGCCCCCGGCGGAGGTCGGTGGCTCGATAGCCGTTCTTCTTAATAGTTTCCAGCACCACATCAAGCACCGATCGAAAAGGCGTGCCCCAGAGGCGAACGACGGGATGATGCAACCCTTTGACGCCGTCTTTGCGGGTGGCGCGTTGATGGAGTTCGAGCCCGTAGTCGCTCTCCTCCAGCGGGAAGATCCTCAGCTCGAAGGGTTTATCCTGCGTCATTTCTTTTTGTCCTCGTCCTTCTTGGCGTCGGCAGCTAGGTGCAGCTTGCCGAACTCTAGTTGACAGAACACGTCACGGATGGTCTCGAACTGCGCCCCGGCCAGCTCCAGTCCGCCATCGAACTCCGCTTTTAGCTGCGTCGTCACCTGCACGTCGCTGGCCGCCTGCCCGAAGGCGTCGGTCAGGGTCTTGAGTTGTTTGTAGCGGTCCCACGTCCCGGAGAAGGACACCTTGAAGGTTTCCGTGTCCCCGAACTGGCAGGTCATGTTCTGCTCGACGGAGTAGGCGCCCTTCCCAAGCTGCGGGATGGCCAGCCCCATCATCCGGGCGTCCTTGGCAGCCTCTTTGCCGCGCCCCTCCACCTTGACGAACAGCCGGTCCACGTGGGTCACCTTGGCGTCCGTCGCCCAGTCCCGTACCCGCTGGAACGCCTGGGCCGCCGCGCCGTCAGTCTCGAAGCGGCGGTTCGGCTGGAGCGGCGGGGGAACGCAGCCGCAGATGCATTGATCGACAGGATTCTTGCACACGGGGCAAATTTTGGGCAGCGCCCCCTTCACCGGCAGGCCGATCAACTCGGCCTCCTCCGGCTCGTATAGGTTGGCGTCGGCGCTGATCTCGACCGTCGGCACGGGCGAGGGCGGGCCGTAGACTTCCTTTTCGCCGGGGCTCTGATAAACCCAGGCGCCGTTCTTACAGCCGTCCTTGACCGTCCGCTTGAGCTGGTTTACATCCAGGAGCATCTTCAGGTGGAAGCGCTTGGCGAACTCCATGCGCATGTCGTCGGTCGAAGTGTACCGCTTTGCCGCGGGCCACGCCTTGGCCTTCAGGAACATCGCGCTCAGCGGCGCGTCGTCCGCCGTCAGCACTTTGTCGAGACCTCGCAACACCCGCAGGACCACCTCGCTCTGATCGTGTTCCACCTTCCCCTGGTCCTGCGCCGGCAGGGTTTCCCGCGCCAGGTTGGCATTTTTCTTCGGGGCGTCAACGGAGGGATAGTACAGGAATCGATATGTCCGAGTGATCGATACCCGGAACTGCAACTCGGCTTCCTCGGCCATGCCTTTGAGCTTCTTCTTCTGTTCGTCGTTGAACTCGGACATCCGGTCGGCGTCATCCAGGATATTCTGGATAGCCAAACTGCGGCGGGCGACCTCGATCATACGCTCGACCTGGTCGGAATCGGCGATCAGGAATACCATGTTGTTCTTGAAGGTCCGATAGCCTTCCAGCGACCCGGCGTGCTCGAAGATCTTCACGACCAGCTCGGGAGGCGTACCCTCCCCCACCTTCGATGCCGTCGCCTCGTAGTGGATGACGACCAATTTAGGCTCCTTGGCATCATCGTCCACCTCGGCGGCCTCGCTTGGGAAGAACACCGGCTTGAACGCCCCCTTGCGCCAGACGTTGCGGATGCGGCGGTCCAGCTCCTCCTTGGGCTTGGAACGCCCTATGATCGTCATTTCATCGGCGATGAGCTTGTTGAGGGAGGGCTCGGTCTTGAATCGGTAGCGCCGGCCGTCGTAGTCCAGGAACCATGCCTCATTAAGCAGGCTTTCCACGGTCTTCTGCACCAGGGCTGCCTCATCGTCCGGCGTGAGAATCGCCAACAGGGCGTCGGCTGTATCGACCCCGGAGGCCACGCCCTGGACGATGGAATGCAGGAAGACGGTGGTGGCGAAGCGACGGGCGAAGGGGGCCTTGCCCGCCTGCACCAGGGGCTCGTCCACGTCGGTGGCGTGCGCCGTGGAGCCTTTCAACGGGCTGACGATGTCGGCCTCGACCACCTGCCTGAACTGAGGTCTCCTCAGGCGCGAGGTCAGCTCGTTGACCACATCGTCCACGGACAGGTCGAGGTGGTGGGTGTGGATAAGCCAGGCATCCTGGGGCTTTGCGGCCCACAGATGGCGCACGACCAGGGCCAGCAGCCGCAGGGCGCCGCGGGTGCGCTGGAATTCCGGGATGGTGGAGGTCTTGCGGTTCAGGACCGTGATCAACTCCGGCGAGAAGGGGTAGTCGCTGAGTATCTCGTTGCGGTATTCGGGCCGGATGGCTCGCTCGGGCAGCTCCACGCCTCGCGCCATCTGGCTTTCGTAGTACTGGAGGAACTGCTGCGCCGTCTCCTCTGCCGCCTTACAGTCGATCTTCTCGAACAGCCGGTGGCTCACGATGGAGGCAATTTCAGTCTCGCCGGTCGGGGTAATGATCCGCTCCTGCCGGGCCGCGATACTGCCCGCCTCCTTGAGCGTTTGCTGGACGGCGTCGGTCTCCTCGGAGAAGGCGTCCTTGCTGTCCGCCAGGGTCAGCACGAGCACAACCTGTTTCATCTTGGCCACAAAGGATAGGATAGTCATCAGGAAAGCGGCGGACTGCTCGGCCAGGGTGGACTTCTCAACTTTGACGGCCTCGGCTTTGCGCAGATAGGCCGCGAATTCGTCCAGCAGAATGAGGGCAGGTGCGTCGCCGATCAGCTTCTCGAAGACCTGGACGCCCGGCGCCACCCGGTTCTTGTCGGACTTCTCGACCAACTTGTAGCCGTCGGCGCCTCCGATCTGGTAGGCGATCTCGCCCCAGACGGTGAAGGTCGTGATATCGCCGTGCGTGAGGCCATTCTCCGGGTCGAGGTCGGAGCCGACGATGCCGACGATCTTCTCAATGGGACCGTCCGGTAGCAGGGAGGCGTCCACGAAGCCCTTGAGCCACTTCGAGCCGGCCTTGCCGGACCGGGCGGCATGGTAGAGGGCGATCAGGCTGTGGGTCTTGCCGCCTCCGAAGGAGGTCTCCAGCCGGATGATCGGACTGTTGGTCGGCTTGGCGCCGGATAGGCGGCCCAGCGCCTCCTTGAGAAGTTCCTTCAGGCCGTCGGTCGGGTAAGTGTGCTCGAAGAAGATGGCCGGGTCCCGGTAGACCGGGTCGGCCTGCTCCCGAATGACATCGCGCAGGTGGGCGGCAAACATCTCCTCGCGCAGGTCGCCGGAGATAACGTCTTTTCTGGGCTTGCATACGTCAAAAATCAGCTTCATGGCAGTTCCCCTTATTTCGGATCTATGTGGCGACCTCTATCGTCGGTTCCCGCCTTGACCTTCGGCTTTTTCGGGAATGTCCCCGGGGAGGCGGCGTTGCCAGCTTTCACCCATTCGTCGATCTCATCCTGCTTGAATTTCCAGAGCCGGCCTACTCTGTGGCCGGGAAGGCGCTTGCCAGCAAGCCAGTCGTAGAGGGTGTCGCGGCTCACCCCCAGGTACAGCATGAGTTCGTTCACGCTCAGCCAGCGATTTTGGATGGTCACGGTTTCCTCCGGGGCGTCAGATCATTCCAGTCCCGTGTATTAATTAACATCTTCAAGCAGCCTCGTCAACCGTTCTTTCAGGAATTATCAGGATCCTTATGGATTCCGAGGGTTCCTCTTCAGCGGATCGGTCTCGCTCTGCTCATTCTCCAACCCTGAAATTTCGGGGTTTCGATTCTTCCCGGCTTAGTCCCGCCACCGGTATAAACCTGATCTACTACCGTGTTCTCTCATTATACTCGATACCCGAACCGATTTATGGAGGGCAGGTCTTAGTCATCTTTTTTTCTTGAAGCATATGCGCAGAGATAGATCTCCCCCTTAGCTTAGCTAATCTCCCCGCTACACGCAGTGTTTCTTATCCTTCTTTCTTTCTAGCTAGCTAAGCTTAGCTATATAGCTTAGCTAGATCTAAATATATAAATATATATATATATATATATATATCTAAGATAGCTAAGCTATTATCGTGCTGAGCAGCAAAGGGCAGGCATTTGGCCGACTCCCGGCTGCGACCACTATCCTCCAACGGGGGCCTCGCGGGGGACGCTCCCCTATTAACTCGACGAGATCCTCGCTAGAAGCCCTTTCTGAGGCAGCCTAAAGCGTAAAAAATGGCTAGTTTTAGGTATTCTGCCTGGATAAAAGCCTCTATACAAGCTCCGAGCTGTCAGCCGAGCATAAGCTTGGATCAGCCATGGCCCTTAAGTATCTAAATCAGCCCGCATAGCAGCATCGCAATTTTCTGAGATTTTATAATGTAGATGTATCCTTTATCATGGAAATATGAATACGCGCCAAAGAAGACTTTTGAAAGTGAGGATTTAATAGATTAAGATGTTTCGCCTGGTTCTTCAAATATGCAGAGAGAAGGAGACATCCAATCCGAATGAAAATATTTTTTTTGGACAGCAGCATCTTTTGGAGTAAAGGGCTTAATAATCGCTTCTATCTTTTCAATATTTTCAAAATCTTTTTTTAAGTCTTTCTTTCTTATCTTTTTCTTGCTCATTGTTACTTCCTTTATTTAGGAGCAAAAATGAAATATTCATCTTCATCGGACTCCACTATTTTAGCGCATCGGTTATTGACGATATTATCTGTCCTTAAAAACAAATCCCAAACAGATTGCCATATATCTGATTTTATATCAATTTCCTCAATATTGAGTTTACATCGTTTTGCCTGTTCTATAAAAATCGGTCGACCGTGAACCTTGGTTTCTTGAGGTTTTAAAAAGGGCTTTATGTCTTTTTTAACTTGATTCTCACTAATTGATGACATCATGCCTTTCTTCAGGGATTTTATTGCAATATCCGGTGATAAAGCTAATACTGCTCTATATTCTTCTATAAGTCTAGAATCAAATCTCCCGAGTTGTTGAATAAAAGGTTCAATTCTTTCCTTACATTCACACGCTTTTTTGAATAATTGATCATAATTTTCAACAATATAAGTCATTCCGACTCGTTCCATTTGATTATTAACATTGATAAAAGTCTGCGGATCTATCGGCCCTAGCTCTGAAGTTGAGCTCATCCATATTTTGTTAGAACCAAAACAGATCATAGTCGCCGCAGATTTTGCTTTATTAGGCACGAGGACTTCAAAGTTATCATTAGAATATTTTCTGCATACGTTAATAATTCTCTCGGCGGCGAGGGCACTCCCGCCCGGTGAATTTAAGACTAACAAAAGCCCTTTATTTGTTAGGTCTGTATTTATAAGGACTTCTTCTATTAATATCGCATCTTGATCTTCAATATTAACCGGGTATTTAAATGAAGTAAAAAAAGTAACAATTTTTTTATCTTTAAATTTTTCTTCTTCTTGAAGTTTCTGTATTAAAAATCGACGTTTTGGATATAAAGCGCCTGTCTCTTCTAGGATTTTGGAAAAAGACTTAGGTCTTTTCGTTTTTTGTTCCAATTTTCCCTTCTGTTAGAATTCTAAATAAGTCTACTATTAATTGCAATCAAATTCTTTTCAGAGCGCTATACCTTTCCAGCTATCTAGCTAATTACTATATAGCTCTCCCTTATCGATAGAAAAATCGACTCACCCTTGTTTTCCCACGCTTTCCCTGAAGATTATCGCGGTCAGCCGAGACTACAGGTGAATTGAATATTTTTTCCGAAGCCTTGGCAAATGAACGCCAAAACTGATTTGATTTGTTTATTTCAGAAATTGTTTTAAACGTACCAATAGAAGCCCAAAGCAAAGGAGTTTTTGAATGCCTTGTGGATTTAGTGGGACTATATTCGACCCCATTAATTTTGGGAGCATCTTTATCAACCAAAACCCAAACCGTTTTGCTTCGAACTGCCACGGCCGCTAGAAATATTCCACCTACTACAAGGCTAATTAGCCCATAACAATGTGAGCCAAACCACGATTTATCTGGGAAGCGAGTATTTTCGAAAGCTAAACGAAAAAATTCTATGAAATCTTCTTTTTGGGCAGCTAGACGATTCTCATTCGCCCATATAGTAACAACTTTCTCCCAATCAAGCTTTCTCATTTCCAAACTCCTTTTTTATTTTTCGGTTATTTGTAAGGATCCATCAAGTCCTACCCGGACTGTTTGCCAAACATAATTGCCTTTAACAATCGCTTTTTCAACACTCCGGCGGAGGCTCTTAATGTTACCAGCTTTGCTACGGGCGATGAATACAATGTTCTTGACTCTCTCACGATTGTTTAATCCATCAAAAACTATAAGGTCTACAGGATGCGAAATCACCTTAATATCCTGAGGGTTATATTGAAGCCTGCTCATGGAAGGGTCAATCTTTCGAATGAGTGTCTTCACACTGCGTCGCCCTCTCTGTGCTGCTTCTTCTCTAAGCTTATCTTCTCTCGCGTCAAATCGCTCCTCCTTGCGGTCAAACGATTCTTGTTTATTCCGCTGCTCTCTTTCCATCTGCCGAAGATTATCAACAATTGTCCGTTCAAATTTTCCGGTATACCTTAGATTGAGGTCAGAAATACGAAGTAATTCTCGGCAACAAGGACAAATTACGAGAATCCCACTGAATATCTGAAAAGTTTCAATGATTCCAGGCATTGTCAAACCTCTAGGTAGTCTATCCGTCCATCTTGAATTGCATCTCGTATCATCCGTTGATGAAAGTTCAATTTACTCTCTCCTGTTTTTACATCAAGAAACGCAATCAGTTCAACCTTGTTTTGTATAGTCATCCCATCGAATGCCACATAATCAATAGGCTCAAATAGAGAGCGGCAGTCAAAGGGCTGATGGGGAAAAGCATCCCAGCTTGTTATAATCTTCTCTACAACTAGCCCCAAACCAATTTCCTTTGCTTTTTTTTCGGCACCTGCTGTCGCACCATGTTTTCTTCGCTTTAGCTCAGCCTGCTGCTCACGAAGCTGCTTTGCCAATTCCTTGAAGCTTAATTCCTTTTGTTCGACTAATTTTGCGGCCTCCGCGGGCATCGCACTTTTGCTGTCGAAAATGATTGCTTTCGATAAGTCGAATTCCTCCCCGCATCGTGGGCATTCCGCCTTCAACTGTTTAGATGCTTTCAATTCCAAAATTATTCGTCTTCTATCCATTCCACGCTCCTTTTCACTGGACTTAGGAATTTGCTTTTTACAGTGCCAGTCTTTGCTTCCCTATAAGCCCTGATTGGCAACTGAAGTTAATCCGCCAGCGCCCTTTTTATATTTTGAGATTTTCGTGGCTCATCTCTGGTCAAAACTTAAGAAAGCGACTTAACTTCCGAATGCTTTTATCCAAGAGAAATGGCGTCCAAATCTCAGGCTGAGGTGTACCTCGAGTTACCTCAACCCGCTTCAGATCCATATTGAAGCCGATGTAAAAAAATCTTTGTCCACGCATTTCGCGCAAAAAACGCCTCATTTCACTAGAAGTTAGAAGGATGATGATTTGCGACCACCAGTTTCTTGGTTGACGCGCACGAGAGAACCGATGATGAATAATAGTGCGCTTGGGAAAGAGGCCGACGAAAGCGTAAAAGTCAGCGGCTAGTACCTTTGGATTAAGCGCTTTGAACCAGAGATGGTAATCAAAGGACTCTGCACGTGGCTCCTTCTTGGACGGAAGACGAGGATAGGCACGGGAACTTTTAATCTGAATAGTCGCTGATTTTTTAGTCTTAAGGCTATGGACAAGGAGGTCCATGCCTTGCTGCTGGCGGCTCAGTGGAATGCAAACAGAATAGCCATCGGCCTTATGTAAGTGCCTTGCGATTTCCTCTGCGACAATATACTCGGGATACGCAAGAGTAAAAACAGCTTCCATATTTCCTCCTCATTCTAAGAAACGGGTCTCTGGCTGTTCAGAAGATTGTAAACATTCATTCCGAGCCCTATCGTCATCCCTTTTTTTAATTGAAGTTCTTTTTCAATGGTGAGGTCGACATACATATGGGCCGGCGTCGTCCTCCCGCCGCAGCCCTCGGGGAAGGTAAAATATGAGCCGTAGCCGGGTAGCCAGCCTTTCTTTTCCCAGTGATATCCCGACAGATATTCGATCCCCGAAGAAACGACGATTCCGTAAGGCGCGAAATAGGCCCCGAGAACCTTGACCACGTGGTCGATGCTGTAGGGCAAGAAGCCATACCAGCCCTCATCGCCGATGCCTCTTCCGCCAAATCGGGCGAATAGCTGGTCGTATAATTCCTTATTCGCCGCCCCTTCCGGCATCATCGGCCGGGAGCCGAACATGCTGACATCATAATACCCACCCCCATAGAAGTCCCAATTGGCTACCTCAAAAAAGTCGCCAGGCACTGTCCCTTTGGCTTGGGCCCAGGTATAAGAGGCGTTCAGCATGAACCGGCCAGAAATTTTTCCGTTCACCTCGACTTCCAAGGCCCGGTAGTTTCTTCTTTTCAGCTCGAAATTCGTCAAGCATCGTCGCTTCTCTTGCATCAACGACTTACACTTCGCTATCTTCGCAAGTGGTTATTGTACGACCGGAACGCGGACCACTGCGACATTATTCAGCACCTTTGTCTCTAGTTTATCATACCATGTCTCGACCTTGATAAAGACATATCCCTGCTGCAACATCTGTTCGACCTCCATCCCGCTAAACACATCTTCTGGCAGCAGTTCGATGTATTCAACCAAGCTCACTCTTCGGGACAGCGCGGTTTCGCGGTCTATCGTCTGAATCACCTTCCAATTTTCAGGTTCGAAATAGTCGAGTCCTTGTTTAAACTGCAGCGCATAAGATATTCTGACGTGCCATGGCCGATCTGTCGCGCGAACACCGACGTTGCTCACACGGAACCAGACCCGGTGCGGATAGTGCAGTTGCAGTGATTCGGTGGTTACTTGGTGTGCAAATTGTGCGGGCGGCATCCAGCCATTGAAACGGGAATCGTTCCACACCAAATCCGAGACAGGCGGTGGCAGAGCGCTCAGGTCGGGTGGCGTTCCCTGTGGCCACTTCGCGTTCGAGATGTATAGATCGGGTAAACGGTAGTCAAAAGGGGAATCGAGGAAAGCTGCGTTCACCTTCTGGTCACCGACGACGTCACTCGTAGTCAGACTTTTGCGTGTTCCATCTGCTCGAAGGTAGCTCAATACGGCTGGCGGCTTCCCGAAATCTGTTGCGACCTGACCATTCTTGGGTCCCATGTAGCGCACTTTGAAACTCACTGATCGCATCTCGAATGATGGGATATCACCTAGTTGCCATATGAACACCGGCTGAGCCCCGTTGCCAGCATCGAAATTGAGGACGTAGTCGGGGCGCGGCGCCATGGTGGCGATTATCGGCTCGAACCAAGCACCGAGGAGTTCATAGATGCGAACATCCCGAGCCGTCTCGCTCGCGGGCAGGTAGTTCCTGACATCGATTGTCAACGTTTGGCTGTTCAAGTCGAGTCGCTTCCGCCAGAGCAGGTCGGGGGCGTGAAGCCAAGTGATAGTCACCTGGGGCACAACGACGGTGCGTCGATTCCCATCTCCGAGGTCATAGCTTACTTGCGCGGCAGGCGTGAAACATGGCAGTGCAACCGAGACCGTCGAAAGGTCGTCCGGCGCGATCGGCTGGTACGCGGTGACAGTGCTTGTCAAGCTCATTTCCCGGCTGTTATCCAGCACTCCGATTGGGGTCGTGCACAGCAAACCCTGGCCCGCCGCGCTCGCGTCGACGTTCACGCCCGGAGAGGACGTGATGTCACCGTCCCCCGTAAGTACGGAGTACTCACTCGCACTGGTACGGTATTGTAGGCTGATGGAGACATTCTTCAGGACGAGCGTATGAGACGCGGTCTCTACGATTTGGGTTAATATCGGAGTGATGTCGTTGGCAGTTTGGGCAGGGTAGTACGTCCCCCCCGTCTCTCGGGTTATAACTTCGCGCATTAGCGCGGTGGCGAGGGTCCACGATTGATCAGACGCAGCATCGGGTGGCCAGAGATGTACAACGTAGTAGTTGATGTCATGAACGATCGCATCGGGCACTAATTGCGTAGTGATCTTGTCATCCTGTGCGAAGTCATAGCCGGAGTAAGTAGCACTGGTAGGAAAGCCATCGGTGAGCAGTATTGCAATTCGAGCATTCGCCCCGGGCACTCCGAGAAGAGTGTTCGCGGCCTCCATCGCCCCTGCTATGTTTGTCAAAGCAACTCCAACGGTATCGGGAAACGTTTGGACCGCTGCGCTGAGGGATGCGAAGTCCGTCGTGAGGGAACTTAGAACTTGGACTGTGTTCGAGAACGCGATGACCGATGCACGGTGATACTGAGGTGAAAACTGCTGGAGTAGGTTCATTATCGTCTGACGTCGCACCTTCCCAGGATCACTCTGGTACATGCTGCCGGACTCATCCATCAGGAAGACGACGTCCAGCCTTGCATTCACATCTGGCCCAGTCAGACGATCCCCGATGACCGTGACATTCACACGGGCCTTGTCGGCCGGATAGAAGCCGTTCGGATAGGCCGCGAGGTTTGAGATGGATGCAGAGACAGTGGGCTGCGGAAGTGAGGGAAGTTGTGCCGATGCTGGCTCAAACACCGCATCCGAGAGTGCAATGGTTGCCAGCAGCAGTAGAAACGCGTTTCTGTTTCTCATACAAATGCCTCCTTTTGTTTGACTTACTAACCGGGATTATACAGTCTGTGTAAACCGGTAAAGGCAGACCGTTTTCTTCTTTATAAGACAACTGAACATTTGACCTGCCCCTGATCAATGTACCACCCCTAGAGTAAATTTTTCAACCTCATAAGCCCCCGAGCGCCTCTTACTTCAGCCCCGCCAGCCTCTTCCTGGCATCCTCAAGCTCGGGGAGGCCGGCCTCGGCGTCTTTCCAGAGGGCGCGGAATTTCTAACGAACATACAAGATATGGCAATTCACAGACTCGCCCTATCCGGTTGATCATTTCTCGAACCCGGCCAATTTCAGATACTTTTTGTAGCGTGGATCGGAGCGGATGTTGTCAATAAATGGATCGATCTTTAACCAACAAATGGTCACGCCATGATCTTGACACGTCTTTTCCAGCCATTTGAAGGCTTCCTCCTTCTCGCCCAGCACCGAAAATATTTCTACGATCGTATAAGTATCCATTGGCTTCCCTTTTTGAGAAGCTATGCATTCATTTAAAAGCTTTAGTGCATCCTCACGGCGGCCTACACAGGCATAAACGAGAGCTACGTTGAGATGGAGAATATTGTCGGAAGCAGGAGCCAAAGCCAGCGCCTTCTTTGCCTCGTCCAAAGCTCTATCGGGCATTTCCTTCAGCGCATATGCTAAGGCAATCGCATTTTGCGACCACGCGCTGTTGGGATTCAGCCGAAGGCCTTCTTGCAAGGTTACGATGGCTTCGTCATACCGTCTTGAATTTAAATATGCGAAACCTAATCCGGCCCCGTCAGGATCTGTGAACGAATCTATCTGAATAGCCTTTTTCATTTCGGCGATACCTTCATCGTAAAAGCCGAGAGGCAGCAGGATAGCGGAATACCATAAATGGGCCTGTGGATCTCCGGGGGCGAGTTCGACGGCGCGCTTCCATTCCTTCCTCGCTCCCTCCCAATCCCATTTCAAGAAACACAGCTCTCCCGCGGCGATATGCATCCCAAAAGAATCGCGGTCTTGCGCAAGTCCTTTTTCCATGGCTGCTTCGGCTCCGGCGACCGCATCTTTATAAGAAAAAAAATTGTATGCTTGTCCGATCCGCCAGTGCGTTACTATAGCCCAGTAAATCGGCGAAATATCGGGATCCATGTCCGCTGCTTTCTGTAAATGAACATATGCCGACTTCCATCGATCAAACGACGGATCCGAAGTAAAATCATTCATCAATTTCTTGGACTCGATATAGGCGTCGTAGGCCCGCGTCTCTATTTTCGGATACGTAGCAAGCCGCTTCTGTTCATCGGGAGACAACCGCACCTGGATCTCGCTGAAGATCGCCCGCACGACATCGCTCTCAAAGGCAAAAATATCTTTCAAGTCCCGCTCTTCCTCATGATTCCAAATAGGACGCTCCGTCGATGCCTCCGCGAGCCTGACCCAGATCTTGACCCGATCTCCCTCGCGCAGCATGGACCCGTCCAGAACAGCCTTCACTTTCAGCTTTTGTCCGATCTCCCGGTAAGACTTCTTTGTGTTCTTATAGGCTGCGACCGTCCTCCACATCGGGACCCGGAGCCATTCGACAGCGTGGAACTTCGAAATAAGATCTTCCGTAAGCGCATCGGCGGCGCCGTCCTGTCGGGGATCCTGGGAACGGTTCTCAAAAGGGAGGACGGCCAGGGAATCGATGACCTGGCCACGCGTGGGGGAGAGAAAGATAAGGGATAACACGGCAACTACGACGATTCCCGAGAGGCCAACAAGAGCATAAGCTTTTTTAATGCCAAAGATTCTGCCTCGGAGCAGGCCAGCTTTAGCGCGCGATGGCTTCAGCCCTTCGGCAATGGCCTTCAGGTCATCGAGGAGTTCGTCCATCGTTTGATAGCGCTGTGCCGGATTCTTAGCCAAAGCTGTGCTGACGATATTTTCCAGGTCTCTGGGAACCTCCGGACGCAATCGGCTTATCGGTTCAGGCTCTTGTGTTAGAATGGAGTGGATCACGGATTGATCATATTCGCCCTTAAACGGAAGTTGTCCTGTGAGCATCTCGTAAAGTACAACTCCGAGCGACCAGATGTCTGTCCGATGATCAACGGTTTTCCCTTGGGCCTGTTCTGGAGACATGTAGGCCACAGTCCCCATGGTCTTGGCTTCCCTGGTAATAAGGGACCCTCCTATGACCTTGGCCAGGCCAAAATCCATGACCTTGGCCTGTCCCTTCGCCGTTACCATGATGTTCCCGGGCTTGATATCCCTGTGGACAATCCCTTTTTTGTGAGCTTCTTCTAATCCCTCGGCCACCTGGATGGCAATATCAAGCGCCTCCGACTGATTTAATGGACCCTTGAGAATTTTCTGCTTGAGGCTTTGGCCTTCGATATATTCCATGACAATAAAGAGTTGAGTCTCTTCTTTGCCGATCTCATGGATGTCGCATATGTGATTATGGGAAAGCGCAGCGGCTGCTTTCGCCTCCCGCACAAACCGCTCCCTAGCCTCGGGATCCTCGGTTAGCTCGGCCGGGAGGAATTTTAGGGCTACAGTGCGTTCAAGTTGGATGTCCTCGGCTTTATAGACAACCCCCATTCCGCCTTTCCCGATAGGCTCGACAATTTGGTATCTTCCGGCAAGTATCGTGCCTTTAGCTGGGATCTTCAAGGGAGTTTGGAGGGTTTTTGTTTGGGAAATAGGGAATTCTTTAGAAGAAGGGAGCGGCGCGGCACAATTACCGCAAAATTTCGTATCTTCAGGATTCTCAAAACGACATTTCGGGCACTTGATGGCCAATGCTGACCCCTTCTCTCTGTGATGGCTAAAGATTAACAAGGAATGGCGGCAGAGTCAACTGGGCTGAAATCCGGACCCAATAATCGGAATCTAGGACAAATTAGTAACTGCTCGTAGATCTCGCGCGTTTTACCAGCGCTATAGTTTCGCCCAATATCTTCTTTAATTCGAACTAATTATAGGGGCGAGAGGAGGCGCACCGGGAGGAGACTTAAATCCCCGGCCTTTTGATTCATGGCTATGCATTTCATTCTCTAATATGCTTCAGCTTGTA
>Ga0315284_10001941_pt1 | contig 29579 bp, 41 predicted proteins | sample YL17G09_16_MG_FD_203696 | JGI IMG/M metagenome (GOLD analysis project Ga0315284, IMG submission 203696) | Sediment microbial communities from Yellowstone Lake, YNP, Wyoming, USA - YL17G09_16 | ecosystem: Environmental > Aquatic > Freshwater > Lake > Sediment | place: USA: Wyoming | collected...
CTGCGACCTACACCCAAAGTTTACAACAACAAAACTAGCAAAAGACCTAGCAGAAGAAAACGATTGGCAACTCGTTCAAATCCAACACCATTATGCCCACGCAGTTGCGCTGATGGCCGAACACGACACAGAAGAAATCATCAGCATCTGCTGCGACGGATACGGCTATGGACCCAACGGCGAAGCATGGGGAGGCGAGATACTACTCTGCACAAAAAAACAAAACGGTTTCAAGCGACTAGCCCACCTTCAACCACAACCGTTGCCAGGCGGAGACCTAGCCACCCACTACCCACTCAGGATGGCCGCGGGAATACTTCACAAAGAAAACCACATCGAAGATTGGCTAAACCAGAACAGCGATCACTTCCCACACGGCAAACAAGAAGTCCACATAATCCTCCAACAACTCAAGAAAAGCCTCGGCGCAGCTGAAACGACAAGCTGCGGAAGAGTTCTAGATGCCGTCTCCGCAGTTTTGGGCATATGCTATGAAAGAACATACGAGGGCGAACCTTCCATGAAACTGGAATCGCTGGCAACAAAAGGCCACGACCTGCTTCGCCTCCAACCGATAATAAAGAACAACACCCTGGACACAACACAGATGCTGTCCACAATATTCGAAAAGCGCCAGAAGCTCTCCAAACAAGACCTAGCATACTCGGCTCACGCATACATCGCGAAAGGCCTCGCCGCGTTAGCCACCGAAAAAGCATCCAAAAACGACGTCAAAACCGTTGGCTTCACCGGAGGAGTCGCATACAACGAGATACTCACACTCATGATTCGAAAACTCGTAGAAATCCAAGGCCTCAGGTTTCTAACACATGAAACCGTTCCCCCCGGAGATGGAGGCCTATCCTTCGGTCAGGCAGTTGCATCCGCCTTTTCACAGACCTAAACCATAACAGATTTATCGCTCAACCCTCCTCTGGCCAAGGTACTGATAGATATGTGCTTGGCCATTCCTGCAAGGATCATAACCAAGAACGGAAACCTCGCACAGGTAGATTTCGGCGAGGCTGTGCTGAGAGAAGTGAACGTATCCCTCGTGGAAGCCAAAGTGGGAGACTACGTGCTCGTTCATGCAGGATATGCCCTCCAAGTTTTGGACGAACAAGAAGCTCTCGAAACCCTTCGCATATGGAACGAAATCCTTCAAACAGAAGCGTGAACCTAGCTTCTTGACAGTCGGCTCAAGATGATTGAAAAACTAAAGTTCAGAGATGCAAAACTCGCCAGTCGCGTTGCAGAAAAGATACGACGCGTAGCGCAAAATGAGCGGACCATCAAGATCTGCCACGTCTGCGGCACGCACGAATACACGATCACACATTTTGGCATCCGGACACTTCTGCCATCGAACATAGAAGTAATAGCAGGTCCAGGCTGTCCCGTCTGCATAGTCCCAGCCTCGGAAGTCGATGAAGCCGTCGAGTTTGCACGAAGAGGAATTGTCGTCACCTGTTTCGGTGATGTGCTCCGCGTTCCAGGATCTGAACTGTCCTTGCTGGACGCGAAAGCCCAAGGAGCCGACGTCCGTATAGTCTACAGTCTCACCGACGCCATCAAGATGGCCCAAACCGAGAAGAACAAGGAATTCGTCTTCTTCGCAGTAGGTTTCGAGACCACATCCCCCTCGACAGCCGTTGAAGTCGCAAGCAAACCGCCAAAGAACATCAGTTTTCTGGTCTCCCACCGACTCATACCGCCAGCTATGAAACTGCTTGCCGAAATGGAAGACCTAACCCTGGACGGTTTCATCGCACCAGGTCATGTCAGCACAATCATAGGACTGAAACCATACGAGGTCTTCCCAGAAACGTACCGGATACCGACAGTCGTTGCAGGCTTCGAACCTCTGGACATCCTGATGAGCGTCTACATGATACTCAAACAGCAAAAACGACGCGCTCCCAAACTCGAGAATGAGTACATACGCGGCGTCCATCCCGAAGGCAACACAAGGGCACAAGAACTCTTGAATCGTGTTTTCGACGTCGTGGACAGTAACTGGCGAGGACTGGGCACAATACCGACATCCAGATTCACACTGAAAAACGAGCACAGCTCCTACGATGCCAATTTGAAATACGGAGTGAAGATCGAACGCGGAACCGACATTCAACAAGGCTGCAAGTGCCACTTGGTCGTAGTGGGCAAGATCAAACCGACAGAATGCCCCCTGTTCAAGGGGGCATGCACTCCAGAAAACCCAGTTGGGGCCTGCATGGTCAGCAACGAAGGAACCTGCAGAATATGGGCGAGAACAACAACAAGCCCACAGACGCCACCCACGCCCCCGACTTAGACCAAAACATCAAATCCTCACAACCCAAAAAATGCCAGCAAAGCGCGAATCCGCCAACGAAATGCTGACAAATACCGTCCCCGTTATGATCAACCAAGGTCATATTCGCCAAGGAGACAACAACCTTCGTTAACCCTCAAAGAAAGACCCTATTCGAGTAACGCAACAAAAAAGAAATCCTCACCTTCCCACAGGGCATAATAGAATTGACCACGCAACGTTTTTTTGAGTTGCCCATTGGGAGCACTAGGCAACTCTGCCGCAGGCAACATGCAAGTTGACGATAAACATGCTAGTCTCAGCAGATCCGAGGAATCGGATCTCCAATTGGTCTGGCGATGATTCTCTTGCCGCCTACGACTGTCTGCATGGCAACACCTACGAATTCATTCGTAGCCTCTCCAATGATCTCGGCGTCTCTTCCTTCCTCGGTGCTTCTCAACGTTTCCAAAACCTTTCCGGCTCTCTCTTCAACCGTTCCTATTATCATCTTGCCCTCGTTTCCAATCTCAAACGGGTCTAACCCCAACATTTCACAAGCTACTCGCACATCCTTTCTGACAGGAATCAAATCCTCGTGGATCAAGATACCGATTTTTGATTTTTCACTAAACTCGTTCAACGCATCAGCCAAACCTCCTCGAGTGGGGTCTTTCATCGCAACAATCCCGCCAGCTTCTTTGAGCAACCTTTGAACCACAAGGTTCAGAGGTCTGACATCTGACTTGATGCCGCTGCCAAAACTCAAACCCTGCTGGGCAGACAGAACAGCCAAGCCGTGTTCCCCCACGGTTCCAGAAAGGATTATTCTGTCACCAATGCCTAGATTCGAATCCAAAGTCCAACGCGAACAAAAACCCCGCCGAAACCTTTTCACAACTGCAAAGTTGTCGTCTAACGCTTCGGTTCTTCTACCTATTCCTGAAACATTTATGACGCAGCCGCCAAGACTTCCTTTCTCAACGACCTTCGTGTCACCGGTAACGATGCTAACATGAGCCTCTTTGCATGTCTGTTCCATGCTTTCCAATATTTTTTTCAGATCGGCCAACGCCAAACCTTCTTCCAGCACAAAACCAGAAGCCAGCGCATACGGCTCAGCGCCCATCATTGCAATGTCGTTGACAGTTCCCGAGATAGACAGGCGCCCAATATCACCACCGGAAAAGAATATAGGCTTGACAGCATGCGAATCACTCTTCAGAACCACATCGCCAACAACAGCAGCGTCGTCCATAGCTTCGAGAGGAACTTCTGCGATGCTAGCGCCACCAAAATGCTTGACAATGTAGTTCTTCACCAAATCGTGCATGACTGTTCCGCCAGCTCCATGCAACATGGTAATGTACTTGGTCTTGCCTGACAACGGCACGTCACCTTGAACTCTGAATGTTTAAACCCAAGACATAAACGCATCGAAGAGACAAGCACATTCTGCAGAGGTTAAGTCAAGTTCCAATGACTAATAGCAGACGCCTAAAACTTGAACCTGTTTATGGATCCCGGAACAGTTTGAAAGCCCATTCGCTAAAGGAAAACAATATAAATCGCTATATCGCTGTTCATTTGCGCAACTGGAGAGAGTATACTGTGCCAAAATGGGGCTACTCGATAGCAGAAGAACTGGACCCTGAAAAGACGGTGAGGGCAAGTGCAAGAGAGGTTAGAGTATCCCATAAATCAGCACGGGAAGTTTGTAGAACGATTAAAGGAATGATGTTAACGCAGGCAAAACAGTACCTGCGGGACGTATCAGTGAAAAAGAGACCTGTCCCATTCAGACGCTTCAGAAAAAAAGCTGGACATCGTCATGGACTGATTAAGGCGTTCGCAGGCAGGTATCCTGTGAAAGTAGCAAGACAAATTCTTAAACTGCTTGAGAGCGCTGAAGCAAATGCGGAGAACAAGAGTCTGGACACTGAAAGAATGCGGATCATTCACATGGCCACGAGCCAGGGAATGAAGGTCAAGAGATACACTCCTAGAGCCCAGGGGCGAACTTCGCCGAGTTTCGACACGTTGTGTCACATAGAGGTAGCCTTGGAAGAACAGCCGGAGAAGGGTGAACCCGCATAATGTCTGTCGTCAAACATTTCATAACAGAATCGGTAAAGAGAACAGAAATAGACGAGTTCCTCCAGAAGAAACTTGAAAGGGCAGGATACGGTGGCGTGGCCATATCAAAGACGCCCCTAGGAACGCACATAGTAATCTATGCAATGCGCCCAGGTTTGGTGATAGGGCGTGGAGGAGAAACTATAAGGGACCTTGCAGGCGTTTTGGAAGAGAAATTCAAGGTCCCAAACCCTCAGATTTCTGTTTCCGAAATAGAGATTCCTGAATTGAACGCTTATGTTGTTGGTTGCCGTGTTGCCTCTGCTCTGCAAAGAGGCGTACACTTCAGGAGAGCTGGCTTCTGGTCATTGAACCAAGTTATGGAAGCAGGAGCATTAGGCGCGGAAATAGTCATCAGCGGCAAACTCAGAACTGAAAGAGCACGATTCGAGAAATTTCGGGCTGGCTATCTCGTGAAATGTGGTGATCCATCACTAACGTACATGCAGAAAGCTGAAATCCATGTCCAACTGAAACCAGGAATCTTTGGGATTCGAGTCAGAATAATGCCTCCAGACACAGTTTTTCCAGATAAGATCCGCATAATTGATAGCCTGCCGCCTGAAGAGAAAAAGCCAGAGGCCAAGGCCGAACAAGAATCGCCTGCTGAAGAGCAAGCAGCGGAGAAACAAGTGCCAAGCGAAGAAGCTGGTGAGGAAACCGTGGCAAAAGAAGCAAACGGTGAAAAGAAAGATACGGAGGAGGCTGCAGAATAGTGCCCTTAGTAAGAATCAAAGAAGTCCGCGAGATGTCTGCAGAAAAACGAACGACGAGACTCACCGAGTTCCGAACTGAGCTTCTCAGACTCAGAACTATGGTGCGCGCAGGAGGTACAGTCGAGAACCCAGCCAGGGTGAAGGCACTGCGGAAAGCAATTGCTGGGATACTTACAATAGCAACTGAAGAAAAGTTGGGAATACCGAAACCCCAACTCAAGGGGAAGAAGAAATGAGAGTAACTCCAGATATTGTTCGTTCCGAGTTTATTGGAAGACAAGCAGAGATTATAACAAACACTCCTTACGGCAACGTCAGTGTGTCAGGCACAGTGGTTGACGAAACACGTAACACATTTGTAGTGCTAGCTCGTGGCAAGAGAAAATCCGCCATCAAAGAATCAACTGTCTTTCGTTTCGAGTTGCCTGACCGTGCAATTGTCGAAATTGACGGAAGACTCCTTGTGGGACGACCAGAAGATCGTCTTAAGAAATGCATCAAGAGGCTGTGGTAATGTCGCTGTCTTTCAAAAAGCCCAAGAAAACATGCAACGATGTAGACTGTCCATTCCACGGAGGACTTCCCATAAGAGGACGAGTCCTCAAAGGAATTGTGGTCAGCGCCAAGATGGACAAGACAGTCGTCGTAGAACGAGACTACCTTTCATACATTTCAAAGTTCATGAGATATGAGAGGCGACGAAGCCGCATTCCTTCCCACAATCCGCCCTGCATAGACGCTAAAGAAGGAGATCATGTCATAGTGGCTGAAAGTCGTCCGCTCAGCAAAACAGTGTCTTTTGTAGTAGTCGAGAAGACGGAGGAGAAGTAGAGTGGCAGCCAAGGCGAAGCATAGAGCCCTCGTTGCAAGGGGAATGCTTGCGCACGGCCCCAAGATCTCGAGAGGTCTTCAGCCACCTGCGGTTTTGAAATGCGCTGATAACACCGGAGCCAGAGCCTTGCGGCTTGTGCAAGTGCATGGCTACAAGGGAAGACTACGACGATATCCACGTGCTTCAGTTGGGGACAAAATAACGGTCTCCGTGAGGCAAGGGACGCCAGATATGCGCAAGAAAATGTTTCAAGCAGTGATCGTTAGACAGAGGAAACCATTCCGAAGAGTTGACGGTGTGTGGGTTCAATTTGAAGACAACGCAGCCGTGGTTATTACGCCTGAAGGAGAGATGAAAGGGTCAGAAATCCGGGGTCCAGTTGCAAAAGAAGCCGCTGAGAGATGGCCCAGAATAGCGAGCGCTGCTAGCATAATAGTGTAGGTGAAGAAAGGTGCAATTGACAAAAAGAGTGACAAAACCTTCGAAACAAAGAAAAATGCTTCATCAGGCAACAAGCCATATGCGTCATAAGCTCTTTGCGGCACACTTGTCACCAGAACTGGCGGCTTCACATTTGGTGAAGACTTTTCCAGTTAGAAGCGGCGATACTGTTCGGGTAATGCGGGGGGATCACAAAGGTTCTGAGGGAAAAGTCACTCGCATAGACAAGAAGAAATACAGAATCTACGTTGAAGGGCTGACCCGCCAAAAAGTCGATGGGACCCAAATATTCGTGCCAATCCACCCTTCGAAGGTTATGGTAACACAATTGAATCTCGATGACAAATGGCGCAAGAAGATCCTCGAAAGAAAGAAATCCTGGAAACCAAAATCGAAAGAGCCTATAAGAAAACCCAAAGGAAAACCGGCGGCTAAGGTCGAAGAGCCTCCAAAGGAGGCTGAGGTCAAGTCTCGTGCCGCAGAGGAAAAGGTCACTGAGGTCAAGTCTCGTGCCGCAGAGGAAAAGGTCACTGAGGTCAAGTCTCGTGCCGCAGAGGAAAAGGTCACTGAGGTCAAGTCTCGTGCCGCAGAGGAAAAGGTCACTGAAGTCAAGTCTCGTGCCGCAGAGGAAAAGGTCACAGGAATACAAAAGACTGAAGAAGAGAAGCCTCTGTTAGAGACGAAACCATTAGCAGAGAAGACTTTGGCAGAAGAGAAACTAGTAAGAAAGAAGACTGCAAAAACAAAGAAAGTGACAGCCAAGAAAGCAGCTGTTCAAGAAATGAAAGTTGAGTCCAAGAAGCCTGCCAAGGAAAGGGCACCCAAAGCTGAGAAGAAGAAAACAAAACGCAAAACCGGAAAGAAGACTGAAGGAGGAGCATGAGTTTGGGAAGAAAGGGGAAGTCATTAGGTCTCAAGAGAAAACCCGCTCCAAAGTTCTGGCCAATCCACCGCAAAAGGTTCACGTGGGTCGTGAACCCCGCAAGTGGTCCACACTCACTAGCGGATTGTATGCCTCTAGCAGTAGTTATCCGCGATGAGCTGGCTTTCGCCAAAACAAGGAAAGAAGCGAAAACCATAGTCTCTGAAGGAAGAATCCATGTTAACGGAGAAACGCGAAAGAAGGACGATTTTCCAGTTGGCCTGATGGACGTAATATCAATACCTGACATTGCCAAGAGCTATCGCGTTCTTCCTTCCTACAAGGGGCTGATTCTCAAAGAGATCGGAGCTGAAGAATCCAAATTCAAAATCTCAAGAATTGAAAACAAGACAGTAATGGGAAACGGAAACATACAACTTCACCTTCATGACGGTTCAAACCTCGTAGTCAAAAAAGCTGACCCCAAAAGCCCACAGGAAGTTGTCTATGATACTATGGACACTCTGAAACTAAGTCTCCCTGAAGGGAAGATAGTCGAACACATTAAAATGAAGGAAAAAGATTACGCTATAGTCACTGGAGGAAAAAACGTGGGCAAGCATGGTAAAATACTCCAGATCGAGAAAGCTGAAGGAAAAAAACGTCGGAATGCGCTGGTGACAATCGAAGATGAAGAAGGCAGAAGATACCAAACGATCCTCAATTTCGTTTTCACGGTTGGCGAGACACAACCTCTCATAGCGTTGGCGGAGGTAGCTTGAGTTGTCTGAGGACGAAATCCGTAGAGTTTGGGAAGGACAGCCGATGCTTAAGCCAAGAATCGAGAAAGTCGTTGTAAACATGAGCATCGGCAAGTCTGGCGAACCGTTGGAGAAAGCTGCCAGAGTTATGAAAGAGATAACGGGGCACACACCGTGCAAGAGAAAGGCAAAGACCAGCATCCGAGACTTCGGAATCAGAAAAGGCGAGTCCATAGCATGTATTGTGACACTGAGGGAAGAGGAGGCTATTGACTTTCTAAAGAAGGTACTGACCGTAGTAGACAACAAAATCTCAGGTCGAAGCTTCGACAAGCAAGGTAACTTTTCGTTTGGTCTGAAGGAACATATCGAATTGCCCGGCGTGAAATACGACCCCGATGTAGGAATATTTGGAATGGACATATGCGTTTCCGTGACTCGTCCAGGATACCGAGTAAAGACCCGAAGGAAGCAAAGAACCAAAATAGGTGCAGATCACGTCTTGAAACAAGACGAATCCATCATCTTCATTAGAGACACACTCGGAGTTGAAATTGTCTAGAAGGTGCACGGCAATATGGGACAGCAAAAATCAAAGAAGGAAAGAAAATACGGAAAAGGTGCACGGCCTTGCAGTAGATGTGGGTCTTACGGGCCCATCATCCGGCGTTACAATTTGTATATATGCCGGCACTGCTTCAGAGAAGTAGCAAAAAAACTTGGATTCAAGAAATATGAATGATAGAGGCAAAGCACGATGGACACGTTGGCAAACGGCCTTACCACGGTCGTAAATACTGAGATGCGAAACAAGCAAGAGTGCATAATCAGCCCTGCGTCTAAACTTCTCGGAAGAGTTCTCAGAATCATGCAATTGAATGGTTACATCGGCGAATTCGAGTTCATAGATGATGGACGCGCGGGGAAATTTAAGGTTCAGATCCTAGGTCGAATAAACAAGTGTGGAGCTATCAGACCACGCTTCTCAGTGAAGACCGACAAGTTTGAAGAATGGGAAAAGAGGTTCCTTCCTTCAAGAGACGTGGGCCTCCTAATTGTCTCAACTCCAAATGGAGTTCTCTCCCACAAGGATGCTAGTGAGAAACACGTCGGAGGAAAGCTTCTAGCGTTCATATATTAGCAGGTGCCTTTGATGAGAGCGGCGGAAGTCTCAAGAACCATTCAGATTCCGGATGACGTACAATTAGATCTACAAGGGAGAAAGGTCGTAGTAACCGGAGCAAAAGGGACACTGAGTCGCGATTTTTCATTCGCACCTGTTTTCATGAGACTCGAAGGGAAAAATATGCGTGTATGGGTTGAATGGCCGCGAAAGAAGGAAGAATCGCTTGTAGGTACCATCAACTCCCACATCAAGAACATGATCACGGGAGTTACAAAGGGCTTCACCTACAAAGTGAAGATTGTCTTCTCACACTTTCCTATTTCGGCTAAACTCAAAGACAAGACAGTGCTGATCGAGAATTTCACTGGCGAAAGGAGCCCGAGAAAGGCCAAGATAATGGGTAATGTTCAGGTCAAGATCCTGAGCGAGGACATCATTGTTCAAGGCATGGACCTGGAAGAAGTAAGCCATACCGCGGCGAATATTGAGCAAGCTACGAAGGTCAAGAGGAAGGACCCACGGATTTTCCTTGACGGTCTCTATGTCTATGAAAAAAGCGAGGGAATGGAAGGATGACCGAACCAAACGCGATCTCGACAGAGAAAGCATTGAAGCTAAGATATATGGCGAAGAGGAAGAAGCCCAAATTTGTCAGACCAGAAAGCTGGAGATACGTACGGCTGAAGGAGAACTGGAGAAACCCTCAAGGTCTGGATCACAAGGTCAGATTGAGAGTAAAAGGATGGCCTCCGAAAGTGAGTATCGGCTACAGAGGTCCCAAGATCGCTAGAGGTCTTCATCCGTCGGGGTATGTTGAGATCTTGGTCTACAATCCTGAACAGCTCAAGGATATCGATCCCAAGACTCAGGTCGCGCGGATTGGACATACCGTAGGCAAGAGGAAAAGAGTCAAGATCCTCAGTGAAGCAAGAAAGAAGGGAATACGCGTTCTGAACCTGAAAGAAGCTTCTCTGCAATCCAAAGAGGGGGCAAAAGAAGAGAAGGAGTCACCTGAGGAAACAGAAGGAGCAGAACAGAAGCCAGAAGGGAACGACAAACCGCCGAAAAGTGAAAAGATGGAACCGAAAGAAAAAAGCAAGAAACCTAGGATGAAGGCAGGAGAACAATGACCGACCTCAAGAGTCAACGTCGCCTCGCGGCACAAATACTGAAAATTGGACAAAATCGTGTGTGGATGGACCCCGAACGCATCGAAGATGCCGAAGGCGCGATAACGAGAGAAGAGGTCAGAAAACTTGTTCATGAGGGGACAATCAAGTCAAAACCTGAAAAAGGCATCAGCCGCGGAAGAGGCAGGGTTCTGCATCTAAAGAAGAAGAAGGGAAGAAGAAGTGGAATGGGAAGCAGAACAGGGTCGCCTCACGCAAGAATCTCAAAGAAGGAAGCTTGGATGAGCAAGATCCGAGCATTGAGAAAGAAACTGCGCCTGCTAAAAGCCAAGAAAATAATCCCTGAAGGCGAGTACGGAAAGCTCTACAGAATGGCAGGTAGTGGAAGGTTCGAATCAAATGCGGATCTAGAGCGATATCTAAAAGCACACGAACTCTGGAGGAAACGCTAATGGCCAGAGACTCGAGCTATTGCACTCCCTTCCGTCGAAGAAGAGAAGGCAAAACCGACTATAAGGCAAGAAAAGCTTTCCTACTTTCCGGGAAGCCTAGGCTTGTGAGCCGAACCAGCATCAACAACATACAGGCTCAAATAGTCATCGCCAAACCTGCAGGTGACGAGGTTCTAGTCTCAGCTCATAGTCGAGAACTCAAAATGTACGGTTGGAAAGCACCTCGAGGTAACCTTCCAGCAGCCTACTTGACTGGGCTCTTGTGTGGTTTGAAGGCCAAAGTTAAAGGAGTTAGCGAAGCCATTCTAGACATCGGCTTGTATCCACCGTCCAAAGGAGCTAGAGTATTTGCCGTTCTTAGCGGAGTTTTGGACGCGAAGGTCAATGTGCCACACAGTGAAGAGAAACTTCCTAGTGAAGGCAGACTGAAAGGTGAACACATTGCCAAATATGCGGAACATCTGCGTTCCACTCCTGAAGAATATCAGTCAAGGTTCTCAGAATACTTGCGAGAGAAGGTCCAACCAGAGGCGCTTCCAAAACACGTAGTGCAAGTCAAATCGGACATGATGGCAGCTTTCAAAACTGGAGGTAGTAAAAAGTGATGTCTCGAAGCCGAAACAGAAGAGACCGTGGAAGAAGGCGAGAGTCCAAGACTTCTGAACCATGGGTTCCGAGAACGCGTCTCGGAAAGATGATACAGGAAGGCAGGATAACATCAATTGAAGAGGTTTTCATGGCAGGCATGCAGATGAAAGAACCTCAGATTGTTGATTCATTGATCCCTGACCTCCAAGAGGAAGTGATAAACATAAATCTTGTCCAAAAACAGACCGACGCTGGGGAGAAATCCAGATTTAAAGCCATAGTCGCTGTCGGTAACCGGGACGGATATATAGGTCTAGGGGGAGGAAAGGCAAGCCAAGTTCGGAATGCCATAGAAAAAGCTGCTGCTGACGCCCGTTTGAAAATTGTGCCGGTGCGACGTGGGTGTGGAAGCTGGGAATGTGGATGTGGAAAACTTCATTCCATACCTTTTCAGATTGAAGGGAAAACTGGTGGCGTAAGAGTCGTGTTTGTTCCGGGTCCAAGAGGTTTAGGTCTTGTTGCAAGTGAAGTAGCAAAGGTCATACTTGGTCTTGCAGGTGTAAAGGATTGCTGGAGTAGAAGCTACGGTTCAACTAGAACGATTCCATCATTTGCTTACGCAGTGTTTGATGCGCTCAAGCAAACGTATAGTCTCATAGTTCCAACAGACTGGGTGAGGTAATTGACCGAAAAACCGACTCAACACAGATGCTTGGTGGCAATAAGGATACGAGGAGTTATCAGTGCGTCGTTGGATGCTAGAGAAACCCTCAGAATGCTTCGCCTGACAAAGAACAATTATGCCGTATTGGTTGATGACCGTCAGTCGTTTCTTGGAATGCTGAGGTTGGTCCGTGATTATATAACATACGGTGAGCCTTCAAAAGAGACTGTGACAGAACTGATAAAGCAGAGAGGGAGACTACAGGGTGACAAGAGGTTCACAGAGGACTACGCACAGAAGAATGGTTATGATTCTCTGGACACCCTTGCAGCCGCAGTTTTTGACTGCAAAGTTGAATATCGGAAAATGCCTGGAACACAGGCTGTTTTCAGGCTTCATCCACCGACCAAAGGTTTCAAACATAGCATCAAGAGAGGGTACGCTTCGCGGGGAGAATTGGGGTATCGCGGCGAGAAGATCGATGAGCTTCTAAAACGGATGTTCTGAGCAGTCATTTTCGGAGCTTGTTCTTCGCCTATCTTGTTTCTGGTTGCGATATGTTTTATAGTGGCTTTTGAAATGCCATCTACTCGAGGGGAGTCGAATTTGAGCGCAAGATGGCGGAGAAGTCAAAGGTCAAAGAAGTTTGACATCTTGAAGGTTTTCAGGAAAACAAGAGGCAAACAGGGATCACAAACGCCTTCAAAGAGTCGAAGTGTCAAGTGGAAATCTCGTCCGCGCACATGCAAACTTCAGACAGTTTCTGTGGAGAAAGATCTGAAAGACCCAAAACCTTTGATAGACATCTTTGAAGATGACAACGGCATTTGCGTCGTTGCGGAATTTTCAGGCTTCAACAGAGAAGACCTCAGAATAGACGTAAAAGAGCAGAGACTCAGTCTATCTGCGGAAGCTCTGGGCCGCAAGTACCACAAAAGTTTAAATCTGCCAGGGCGAGTGATTCCAAGCACTCTATGCACAACATATAAGAATGGGGTACTTGAAATACGATTGAAAAAGGCTGCCCGTGAGAAAGCCATCGACAAAGTAGCAGGTTAGAAAATGCCGCATGAACTCAGGAAAACAAGAAAGAGGCGAGGTTCGCGAACCCAAGGCTGGGGAAAAGTAGGTCAACACAGGCGAACAGGGGGAAAGGGTCGGCGAAAGGCAGGGAGGCACAAAGGATCCTGGTCGTATGTGATAAGGTATGAACCAGACAACTATGGCAAGAATGGGTTCACTTCTCCGAAAAGTCTTCGTCAAGAAACAAGAATCATAAATGTCGGGGAGCTAGAAATTGTTGCCGGTACGTTACCAGTCGAAAAAGGGAACAAGGAGGATCTTGTAGACTTGGGACGTCTTGGTTACACCAAGCTTCTAGGCTCTGGTAGAGTCACAAAACCTCTGTTTGTCAAAATACCCTTCTGCTCAAAATCAGCAGCTGAAAAGATACAGAAAGCAGGCGGACGAGTGTTGGCTGAGACTCAAGAAGCTCAGGAGTAACGGTTGAAACATGGCGGGCAGGTTTCTAAGCTTATTCAAACCCATTGCAAGGGTGATCCCCGAGGTCAAAGTTCCAGAACGCAAAGTGCAATTCAATGAGAAACTCTTTTGGACGGCACTTGTACTCATACTCTTCTTGATCATGTCTGAAGTGCCACTGTATGGCATTCAAACAAGCGCATTGGGAGAGCTTGCTGCACTAAGAATAATTTTTGCTTCCAGCCGCGGCAGCCTGATGGAATTGGGAATAGGTCCGATAGTAACGGCAGGATTGATACTGCAACTTTTGGTCGGGTCAAGCATTGTGCAGGCTGATATGGGCAACTCGGAAGATAGAGGACTCTTTACGACGGCGAGCAAGGTCTTCTCCATACTGTTGACGGGGGTTCAGGCTTCAGCCTACATAATAGGCGGCATGTATGGCACGTTAGCTGGCACTACTGCGGCGACAGTGTTCCTTCAATTGATTGCATCAGGAATCATAGTTCTATTGCTGGACGAACTCGTTCAGAAAGGGTGGGGATTCGGTAGCGGAATAAGTCTCTTCATCATGGCCGGCGTTGCGCAACACATTTTCCTATCAGCTTTCAGTCCTGCAGGACCTGTTGACAGTTTCGGGGCTTCAGGACTCTTTGTGGCAATGGGGCAAACGATGATCGGTGGAAAGTCGATAGCAGGACTCTTGTTAAGAGGACAATATCCTTCTATAGTTGGTTTCATAGCTACGGTTGCTGCCTTCCTAGTCATAATCTACATGGAAGGAGTGAGGGTTGAACTCCCCTTGTCCTACGCTGGGTACAAGGGCTACCGTAGCAGATATCCAATAAAACTGCTTTATGTGTCGAATTTGCCAGTGATATTTGCATCAGCTCTTTTTGCAAATGTGTACTTCTTTTCTCAGATCTTATGGAATTCCTACAATCGAGGCAACTCGAACTTGTGGCTAAACCTGCTGGGTACGTATAGGCAAGCTGAGACGAGTATACATCCTTCTGGAGGACTTGTGTATTTTGTGACGGCACCTCGTAGCTTTGAGCAGGTGATGGCTGATCCGCTTCAGGCTTTCGGTTATCTGGGAATACTCCTGGCCTTCTGCGTTGTCTTTTCACTTACTTGGCTTGAAGTCGGCGGGTTAGGTCCATCGACTGTGGCCAAGCAGCTTGTTGACTCTGGGATGCAGATACCTGGCTACAGAAGATCTGGAAAGGCTGTCGAATCGATCCTCAAACGCTACATTCCAGCTGTCACCGTGCTTGGTGGAATAGCCGTGGGGTTAGTGGCTGGGGTCACAGATTTCTTCGGAGTTTTCGGATCTGGAATGGGTATTCTGCTCTCTGTAGGAATAATCTATCAGTACTATGAAGTGTTGATGAAAGAGAGGGCTGCTGAGATGTATCCTGCCTTCAGACGGGTATTCGGAGAATAAGGCATGACGCAGCAATGTTGGAGGGCGCGTTGACTTTGCTTCATGTATTGCTCGACTTGCCTCAGGAGGTTCCCTATTCAACGATTTTCATGCTTGCTATTGCTGCGGCGATCTCATTGTTGACTACATTAGTCAATCGACTTCTCAGTAATCCCGAGAAAACGAAGATATGGAGAAAAGAGGCCTCGGATTGGAACAAAGAACTGCGCGAAGCTCAGCGGGCGAAAGATAAGAAAACTGTGGACAGACTCATGAGAAAGCAGAAGTACATCATGAGTCTTCAGTCAAAAATGATGTGGCAATCGATGAAAGTTTCACTCTTGTTCATCGTTCCACTTTTCTTGATGTGGTCACAACTTGGAGGACGCTACGGGGGGTCAGCGCTCGCGTACCTGCCCGGGATAGGGTCGGATCTTCCGCTGCCCATATTCAGCAACTCTCTCATATGGTGGTATCTGCTGTGTTCCATGCTCTTCGGCACAGTTTTTTCACACGCTTTCAAACTCACAGAGGTAAGTGAATAGAATGCCAAGACCAAGCAAACGAACTCGCAGTAGAAAACGTGTATCCATAACTCTTCCGGGTGGAAGGAGAGGATTAGCATACAAGAGAGAACACGCGGCATTGTCTCATTGCGGCATCTGCGGTCAGCCTCTTGCAGGATTTTCTAGACTCTGTGCAATGAAACCGCGAAAGCTGAGTCGAAGCGAAAGAAGAGTATGGCGACCTCAAGGCGGACAATTGTGTCATGGGTGCCTCAGAAAGCATTTGAAGCTGACCATTAGAGGATTTTAGAGTGCTTTCGACGCGGTCCATTGAGCCTCGCAGAAGAAGAGAAAGCAAGAAAGAAAACTTGGTGATTTCCGTCTGCGGCATGGCCGGCAGTGGGAAAAGCACGTTGGCAAAAACGTTAGCTAAGAAATACCGCCTGAAGTTTTTCTCAGGCGGAGATGCCTTGAAGGCGTTGGCTTTGAACGAAGGCTTCAGGCCACTGGACTATGGCTGGTGGGAAAGCGAGGAAGGGCTGCGTTTCCTCAAGACAAGAAGCGGCGATCAAAGATACGACCAGAAAGTTGACGAAGAGCTGCTTAAGACCGCCGATGAGGGAAACGTAGTTCTGGACAGTTGGACGATGCCTTGGCTACTTAAGAGAGGCTTCAAGATATGGTTGGAGGCTTCGGTTGAAAAGAGAGCTGAGAGGATAGCGCAAAGAGACAAAATGACCGTGATGGAAGCTCTTCAAGCATTGAAGGATAAGGAAAAGCAAACAAGAATGATTTATAGACATCTCTACGGTTTCGAGTTGGGCGAAGACTTTGAACCGTTTCATTTGATTCTGGACACGGACAACCTGAGCTCTAATGAAGTGTTTCAAGTTCTCTGCTTGGTAATAGACAAGACTGTCTTGTCATCTGCAGTTTTATGAGACGTCGTTTTGGCATGCTGCTTTGTTCACTCTGGGGTCGGGAAACTCGCTGCATCTTTCTGTTCTCGAATTTTTTGTGCAATGAAGAACGCTTTGAGTTGAGCACTGGACCCGCCAAAAGTAAATTAAGTGAATCGCAGAATAGCACCCTGAGAGGTCTTGGTTATTGTAGGCGAGGGTTGTCCGGAAGAGCACAACCATATGGGGTGTTTCACTAGTGGAAAGGCATCAGCAGGGAAAACTGGAGACAATTGGAATGTAAAGCATGTAGCCTTCGGAATTGCCTTTTCAGCAGTTTTGTCTTACGCTTTTTTAGTCTCTAACTATCTCAGCATTGAGAATGGCGTCATTCTCATGGCGTTCAATTTTGTGTTTGTGTCAATGACTTTTCCTCTGAATGGTGCTCTAGCAACGAAGGTTGCCCTGCTACTTGCGTGTGAAGTTGTCGGTTCGTTATGGACAAAGATATTTTCGCTACTCGCTGGTAGTAATGAGGGGATTGCAAGCGTTTTTTCTTTTCTGGGTCCGTTCGTGAACTTGGGTTGGATGATCACGTTCTATTCTGTGACTCTGACAATCTTGGCAAGTACTGGTCGCGAGGGCTGAAGCTTGATAGTTGAGATCCTAGAGACATCGTTCTTGGCTCTCGTGGGCATAATGATGGCTTATCTAGTCCGTCACTACGTTTTCACTTTGACGGTTCTGAAGAATTCAAGAAGACAACAACTGGCTAGTTGTTCAGAAAACACAGCGTTCAAGTCGCATGTTTCGATTCTGATCCCAGCATGCAACGAAGAACTCGTAATTGGCAGGATTCTTAGAAGAATGTTGGAGCTCACTTATCCCTGTGATAGGCTTCAGATAGTAGTTGTGGACGATGGTTCAACGGACGGTACTGGACGAATAGTTGACCAGTACGCAGAGAATCATCCGCAAATTGAGGTCATACATCGAAGCTGCAGTGAGGGAAGGCGCGGGAAAGCTTCTGCCTTGAATGCAGGATTGAAGAAAGCGAACGGTGAAATAGTCTTGTGTTTCGATGCAGACTACTTTCCACGTCGAAATATTGTTGAGCAGCTCGTGAGAGAATTCGCTGATCCAAAAGTTGGAGCTGTACAGGGCAGGGTCACCGTTTTGAACGAGCCAAAAAACATCGTTACACGGCTTGTGGCCCTTGAAAGAATAGGAGGTTATCGCGTCGATCAAGAGGCGCGAAGCAGCCTAGGATTAACCACACAGTTTGGGGGAACTGCAGGCGGATTCAGGCGAAGCTTGCTGGATACACTCGGCGGATGGGATGAAACCATGCTTGCAGAGGATACTGACATCACCTTCCGAGCATACCTTGCTGGGCATGTAATTCGTTATGTGAATGAAGCAGAATGCTATGAGGAAGCAGTCGAAAGCTGGCGGGCGTACTGGCGACAAAGATACAGATGGTCTCGAGGTCATATGGAAGTTGCCTTCAAACACTTCGGAGCAGTCTTGAAAAGCAGGCAATTGGGGACAAGGTCGAAAATTGACGCATTCTTGTTGCTGAACATATATTTCGTCCCTGTTCTGGTTCTGTTGTCTTGGATATTATCTGTTCCCTTAGCTCTCAGTTCATCACGGTGGTTGAGCGTAGGCTGGTGTGCAGTTTCTCTGTCCATCTACGGTTTTGTCGGAAATTCAGCTCCTTTCTTTGAAGTAGGAACAGGCGCATATCTGGACGGTAGGAAGCGAGCTCATTGGCTGATTTCTCTCTTGTTCCTTACTTTCTTGTACAACATTCCTATATGCACGAAAGCACTTGCAGATTTGCTTTTGTCAAAAATTCTGCACAGGAACACTGCCGCTTGGTGCAAGACAACACATTCTGGCGATGGAAACAGTTATATTATGAATTAAGACAAGATACTGAAAAGATGTTGATGAATCCTGATACGACGCCAGTGATGATGTTTGTCACATTAGCTTCTGGAGTCGTGGTCTTTATTCTGATTATGTTTCTACCCGCAATCTTTGAGCTGACAAATCCGAAGGACTCCGGTCCCCGCAAGATAACAGATGAAGCGTTTGACGCAGTGTTTCAGATGAAGATACCTTCTCTAGAAAGGAGCGAAGAGACGCGGCCAGACCAAACTCTCGTTAAGAAAGTAGCAAGTGCGCTTTCTGTGCTTCCGGACTTGGAGTCTTAGTTCGGCCTCTTTTCAACAGTAAGGGTGCACTCCTCCATCTCTCACGAGCTATTTCAAGATTGCCCATGACTGTTCCGTGTACAGAGTAGAAGATGTAGCACAGGTATGTGCACCGTGTGCAGTGACTGTAGCTTCCGCGTAGGTTGTTCAATCTTTCACTATTCCAGACTTTTGGCAGCTCAAAGATAGATCCCACTGGGTCATGGAGGTGACAGCCTGCAACTCTGCCCAAGTGGTCGACCATCAAGAAATTCTGAAGCGCTTTACATCTCCATGTTCTTCTGTCTTCGGCGTAAAGGGTTCTGATCGCGCTGAGTATCTTGTCCGTTATCAACACCAAGCCGCTTTTCTTCTTTAGTCCGCTGAGGGAATCGCAGAGATTAACCATGCCTTCTTTGTCGGTTATCGCGAATTCGTCGCTCTGTTTTCCGATTTTGAAGAGTTGGTCTCTGCTTTCAAAAGGATCATACGAGTATAGGCTGTACCATACCGGTACGTTCTTGTTCAAGAACCAAGTAGTAAGCTCGACCATCTCACTCATATTGGCTTGCGAAATTGTGGGTGCCACGCCCACACGGATTCCCTCCTTCTGCAATTCCACAACGGTCTTCACAGCTTGCTTCCATGCGCCTTTCACGCCTCTGATGTGATCATTCTTTGTTGGGTCCAGGCTATCTATCGAGATTGCCACAAAATCTGCGCTGCGGAGCGCTTCGATTTTTCTTGCTGCCATGCTTCCATTGTCATACACCGTGGTTATGAAGAGTTTAGAAGCGTACTCTATGATCTCATCTATATCCCCTCTCAAGAGGGGATTTCCTCCAGAGAGAACGATCTCTATGACGCCCAAGTCTTTCAGTATGCCTAGCCCTTTTTTTATCTCGCGCGCAGACAGTTCGTTTTCGTCTGGTTCCTGCCAGACACTGCATCCTCTACAGCGGTAGTTGCACTTACGCGTAATCATCCACTGAGCGTGATGAGGCCTGTTCGGTGTCAACGAACGAACAACAATGCTTCCGGCTTTCTCTATTAGTGGCATGAATAGACGTCCATTCCTGTTCAACCATGACTCTGACTTGTTTTTATATTAAAGTATCTGATGAACTCCAGTTCAAGTCTTGTTTGACTGCTTGATTCTGATTAGGCGACAGGTTGCTTCTTGATGGACTGATGAAGGTTTTGTTGATGCAATATTTCTTTATAACAGTGTGCAGGATATTCTTCTGAAAGAGTCTCACGAAGACATAATGAAGGACATCAGGTTTGAAAATCTCAGTTGTCATCCGAACAAGAGACAGTGAGAAATACTTCGGTGAACTGCTGGAAAACCTGTTTTCACAGACGGTGCGACCTTCTGAGATAATTGTTGTCGACAACTTTTCTACCAACGAGAGCAGACAGATGCTGGAGAATCAATTGTCTGCGATTATGCATAAGCTCAAGATGCCGATCAGCAGGTTTAAGATGATAGCTCTTTCTGACAGTGATTTTTCTCATGCCTATTCAACTAATTTGGGTGTAGAGAGCACAGAAAACGAGTTCGTGTGTTTGACGAATGCCCACTCAATTCCCACATCGTTTAGATGGCTTCAAGACGGCCTTAGACACTTTAAAGACCCTAGAGTTGCCGGAGTCACTGGGTTTTTCTTGCCTCACAGGGAAGGGAAAATCAGGGACAAGTTTGATGTTCTGATGTATTATTTTTCTCAGAAGATGGTGCTACGTCAAGACTGGTGTTCAACTATTAACTGCGTCATCAGAAAATCCTTGTGGAGACTCTACCCTTTTGACGAAAATCTGCCGAAGCTTATTCCTGAAACTGGAAAGTATGGCTTGGAAGACTATGACTGGAGTAAAGAGATGGTGGCACGGGGGAACAGGATAGTAGTTGACCCGTTGTTCAGTGTTTTTCACTCTCATGAGAAGTGGCTGGATGAACTGGAAAGGAATACTAAGGGCTACTTTGTTTATCGGCGGATTCAGCAGAAAATAAACTCGTTTGAAAGACCGAGAGAGTCATTTAGCAGAATTCACATTACACAAGAGAGCGCGCGGACCGATTGAATGATTGTCTTAGACTTGCAGTGGGCTGCATTTCACAGATTGCTTCCTTAGGGGCTTAATGGTTCCAACAGAATCAGATCGAGTTCTCCGAACACCATGAATCAGGAAGTATTTAATTCGCCCGCGCGTCCGCCAGAAGATTAGGCGACTTGGACTAGAAGTAGTAGACCAAAATCGTAGCGTTTGGTCTACTACTTCCAAGTTGATCTTGCCTAGGGAACTTCCAAGCATTGAAGAGGCTTTGAAACTTTTGGCTGGCGCCTTAAAAAGAGCGCGTGTGGGCCGATTAAATAGTTGTCTTAGATTTGCAGTAGGCTACATTTCACAGATTGCTGTCTCAGGGGCTTAATGGTTCCAACAGAATGAGATCGAGTTCTCCCAACATGAATCAGGAAGTATTTGATTCGCCCGCGCGTCTTCGCTGAGCCTGTTGGAGTTCGCAGATTCTTGTTCTCTGACAGGTGACCCGCCTAGTTTCGTAGATGGTTCAAATACGCGTTCAGCGTCTGCGGCTGGGCAGACAGGTACGTTTTGGGGACGCTGTGCGTGGCTTTGATTTCGTCATGTGTTTCAATATTCTTTTTTGTTCGATAAGCTGCGAGTGCTCTAGCGTGCGGTTGACTGTCTTCAGAATTAGGCTTAAAAGTTTCAATGGACGCTTGTCTTTTGTGCAGTTTGTGGCCGCCGCCTCGTTGCGCGTCCGTGTTGGCGAAAGAAGGATGGGCAATGGATAGAGAAGTTGATGTCGTTATCCTTACGAAGGACAGTGAAGCTGTTCTTAGCGAATGCCTCAGGTCTGTGTACGATGATTTGTCTGTTAAGAGCTTGATAGTGGTTGATGGGTTCTCCAAGGACGACACTGTGAAAATACTTGACAGGTACAACCGGTGTTATGGAAACATGAGGGTTGTGAGCGAACACGGTTCGAGGGTAAGGCAAGGCAAAGAGGTTTGCAGGGAGTCAGCACTGAATGGTTTATGTTTGTTGACAGCGACGTTATCCTCTGTGAAGATTGGTTTGAGAAGGCTGGCAGGTACGTCGGAAAAGATGTCGGGGCCATATGGGGTGTTGATATTCCTGAGGGCGCTGAAGCTTGGTTTTTGAGGAAAATTCTGCAATTGATGGAGGCAAGAGTGTTCGACATTCGTGGGGGTTGCCATGACATTCTGATTCGCTATGATTGTGTGAGAGACCTAAGAATACCTCCAGAGTTGCACACTCTTGAGGATGCCTACATGAAGCAGTGGATTACTGCAAAGACCTATAAGGCCATAGCCAGTTATGGTTCTTATTGCATACACTGCAAAACGATGAACAGCTTGATGTCACGGGAGAACACGGTTTCCACCATCAAGGAATTAAAGAACATGCGGTTGGTCAGGGCGCGTTTGGTCTTTGCAGGTTTTTTCTTTTTCATGTGGCTCTTAAATGAGGCTAGAGTGAGAGGCAAGAAGAGGCGCCGAGCTTGAAAGGTAGAAACTTTCGAGTCCAAACGTTGCTGGAGGAGGAGCTCAGTAATCATGGGCTGAACGATGCGAAGATTGATGTGATCATTCTCACAAAGAACAGTGCAAGGGTCCTGTGGAAATGCTTGAATTCGGTCTATGAGAATGTGCCGGTTGGGAATTTAATCGTTGTTGACGGATATTCTACCGATTCTACGCTTGGAATATTGCAGGAGTTTCAGGAATGTTATGGGAACGTCATTGTTGTGCAGGACAAAGGAACACGAGCCAGTGCGAGGCAGAAAGCTATTGGTTACGTGAAAAGCGGCTGGTTCATGTTCGTTGACAGCGATGTTGTTCTGTGTGATGGCTGGTTCTACAAGGCAAGAAAACTGATGAAGGAGGATGTGGGTGCGGTCTGGGGAATTGAGATATGGTCTGTTCTAAGAGACTCGAAGTTTCTGGACTTGTTTGAAAGGATCACATTGAAAGTCTTCGATAGAAGGGGCGGAACGCACGATCTACTTGTAAGGACAAGAGCCGTTGAGGGAATCTCAATACCGTACCATTTGCACACATACGAAGACTCGTACATCAGGTCATGGATCATCAAAAAGGGGTACAAAGTCATCCCTGTTTATGATCCTTATTGCTTTCACTATAGGCCTGAGGATGTGTGGACTACGCGACAGAGTATTGGTCTGATAGCCAGCGACCTAAAGTTTGCTGTTCGTCACCCTCAGTTGATACTCTCCTATGCTTTCTATGCGGTAATAGTCATATATCAGAATGCCTTGAAGAATCTGCGGGTTAAGGAAAGACACAGCGTCTGATTCTACTGAGCTAATGCTTGCCACAGATGGTCTGTTGTTGGTCTTTCTAAGCTCTCAGTTTTGCCGTTCTTTCGAGTTATTCTTCGGTCTTGGGGTGAAGGAGTGAATTCTCCTATTATTTCTATGGGAATCGCTTCCTTTGCCAAGGCTCTTGTGATCTTGTCTGCGGACTCAGGTTCGGCCGCGATCAGTAAGCTGCCTGAGGCTATGAGTTGGAAGGGATCTATCTGATAGAACTTGCATATCTTCATGGTCTCGGGTTGCACTCGAATTTTCTCCTCAAGCACCATCACACCCAATTCTGAGGCGTCTGCCATTTCGTGAATGGCACCGGCTATGCCGCCTTCTGTAGGATCATGCATGGCATGAACTGCGCCTGTTCTGAAGGCAATTATTGCTTCTTTGACAACACTTATCCACGTGTAGAAGCTTTTCGCCCTAGTCAGCTCTTGAGTGCTCAATGATTTCCTAAGCTGTTTTTCCCTGTCCGAAGCGAGTATCGCTGTGCCTTCAATTCCTGCGCTCTTAGTCAGCATAAGCTTGTCTCCAGCCTTTGCTCCTCCTGCTGTCACATATTTGCCTTTTTCCGTAATGCCCATCATGCAGCCGACAACTACCGGATGTGCAAGTCCAGGCGTAGTTTCGCAATGTCCGCCAACGATGGCGATTCCCAAGTCTTTTGCCGCCTCATTCATTTGCGAACTGATTATTTCAGCAGTTTTCTTATCTGCTTTCTCTGGCAACAGAATGCATGAAACAAGGAACGATGGTTTACAGCCGAAGGTGGCGATGTCGTTCGCGTTGACGTTGACAGCAAGATAGCCGATTGTTTCTAGGGCTCCCGTTATCGGGTCCATCGATACTATGAGGGATTTGCTGCCGACATCTATCACCGCGCAGTCAATTCCTGGAGAGGGGCCAACTATGACTTCATCGCGTTTGACACCCAGGTTCTTGAAGACAATTTCCTTCAGTATGTCGATGGGGATTTTTCCAGGAGGCAACGCCATTTCGGACCCTTCTTATCAATACTAGTACTCTCGCCTTTTAAGTTGTGACAAAGCTTTCCGTAAGATCTTGCATAAACCCCAAAGTCTCTAGCATCGCTTTTTTATACATAGTCTGCATAAGATAGACATATGAAAAAGAAGTATGCTAGCCCTGAAGTCCTGCTGGTTCAAATTTCGCTCATTGCCATGATGGCAGCAGTGACTGCTGCTGCGACATTTATCATTCGGATTCCTAACCCGATGGGGGGATACTTCAATCTTGGGGACGTTGCCGTCTTTGCTGTCGCATTGGCCTTCAACCCGTTGGTGGGGGGTCTCGCTGGAGGCATAGGCTCAGCAATCGCCGATCTCATAGGGTTTCCAATTTTTGCAATCCCGACTTTGATCATAAAAGGATTGGAAGGTCTATTGGCGAGCGTGATCAGCAACAAAAAGAGTGCTTTCAGGGATTTGCTTGCAGTTGTCGTGGCGGGTTCAGAGGTGGTGGTTGGTTACTTCGTGGTTGAGTACTTCGTACTTCAATGGGGTTTGGGGGGAGCATTAGCGGAAATCCCGGGCAATATTGTTCAAGTTCTTGTTGGCGGGTTGATCGGCATTCCGCTGGGTTACATTGTGCGGAGAAATCTGCCTCAGATATTGAGATAGATTTCTCCTGTGAGAGTTCCTTTTTTGGTCTTATGGGAAAGCCTAAATGGGAGTCCTGTGAAGATAGGTAACGAGTCTGGAGTTGACCATCATGGGTGAAGAGAAGATCAAGGAAGATCATGTCAAGCTGCACAAGCAGGCCAACACGCTTTTTGAAGGTGGCAAATACAAGGAGGCCATGGAAATCTTCCAGAAAACCGCTGAGCTATATTTCAAGATGCAGAACTTCTTTGATTCAACGTCGATGCACTACAAAGCAGGCGAGTGCGCTTTTGCGTTGAAAGACTACGAGAAAGCGGCAGAGACTTTCACCAAGTCGGCTGACTTATCTTTTCAAAAAGGGTTCGACCGGTTTGGAGTAAGCGCTCTAGAGTATGCTCGGGACTGTTACAAGGCTCTGAAGCAGAAATCAAAAGTCAAAGAGTTGGACAAGAAGATAACAGAAGTAAAGAAGAAGCTGGAATCTGTTTTCTAGACAATAGAACCTAGAGTTGCACAGGCCCTTTTCCTTTTCACGCGTAGAGATAACGTTTATCTGTTGAGCTGGGCAGTTGAGAAGTTGCGGTTGTTGCAAAGGTCAAGGCCATGCAAACCCTTTTCGAAGCTTTTGCAGAGTTGGGCGAAAAAGTTGGAGCTACGCGCAAACGTCTTGTCATGATCGATCTTGTTGCAGAGTTTTTGAGGAGCTTGGAACCAGAAGAAGTGGAGCCTGCAGTCTCTATGATGCTTGGCAGACCGTTCTCGAAGCAGAGTGAGTTAGTCCTCGAAGTGAGTTGGGCGACTCTCAGCAATGTAATACAAAGCGTCACGGGGGTGGAGTGGGCTGTTTTTGATGACGCTTTCAGCAAAACTGGTGATATCGGTTCCGCTACCATGATTGTTTTCGAGAATAGTAGAAGGACGCGGCAGTCTACATTGTTTGAAAGGACAGTGACTCTGATGGAAGTCAGGCGCAGTCTCGAAGCCATCGCGGAGGTTGCAGGGACAGGGTCGATAGTGAAGAAGCGGCGTCTACTTTCAGCTTTGCTCAATGAGCTGTCCCCGGTTGAGGCCAAGTATCTTGTAAGAATCATTATTGGTGGAATGAGAACTGGTTTTCATGAGGGATTGATGGAACAAGCTGTTTCCGAGGCGTTTCAGATTCCGTTGGTGCGTGTTCAGGAGACAAGCATGATTGTTGGTGACATAGGGGAAGTCACCGCCATTCTAAAGAAGTATGGTGTTGAGGGCTTATCCAAGGTTGATTTCAGGGTTTTCAGACCTGTGAGTCTTATGTTGGCTCATATGGTTGACACCGCGGTCGAAGCACTGGAGGAGCACGGTGGTAGAACAGCTTTTGAGTTCAAATATGATGGGGCTAGAGTTCAGATCCATAAGCGCGGAGACGTGGTGAGGATTTTCAGTCGAAGATTGACGGACGTGACTGTGAGTCTGCCTGAAATAGTACAGGCAGCCAAGATAAACATCAGGTCAAAGGAGGCGATTTTGGAGGGTGAAGTTGTGGCTGTTGGCGACCTAGGTCGTCCAGTTCCTTTTCAGCATTTGATGCGGAGGTTCAGAAGAGTCCATGATGTGGAAGGTCAGTCTGTGGAGACTCCTGTGAGGTTGTTCTTGTTTGACATTCTGTATCTTGATGGGGAAAGGTTGATCTCAAAATCCTACTCGGAGCGGAGGAGACTTCTGGCAGAGAACGCTGGGAAAATATCTTTGAGTTCTCAACTTGTCACAGAGAGTGTCGATGAGGCTGAACGTTTTCTGAAAGAGTCGTTGGCTGCAGGCCATGAGGGGTTGATGGCGAAAAGACTTGATAGCCCCTACGTCCCTGGGATGCGTGGAAAGCATTGGCTCAAGATAAAGCCGGTTTTGGAGCCTCTAGATTTGGTTATTGTGGCAGCTGAATATGGTTATGGCCGAAGACGCGAGTGGCTTTCTGACTACTATCTGGCGGCGAGGGACGCTGATACAGGGGAGTACCTGACTGTGGGTAAGACGTTCAAGGGGTTGACTGATGCTGAGTTCAAGGAAATAACGCGTCGGCTAAAAGAGCTGGCTGTAAGCGAAAAGTCAAGGAGGGTCTCTGTGGTTCCAGTCGTGGTTGTTGAGGTCGCCTACAATGAAATTCAGACGAGTCCGAAATATGAGTGCGGTATGGCTTTGCGGTTTGCTAGGATAGTTCGGGTCAGATATGACAAGAGCCCTGATGAAGCGGACACGATCCAGAGCGTCAGGGAGATTTACGAGAGACAGTTGCGGCTGAGGGGATTGAAAGGGTAAACGGGCTGGTCGTGTTCGTGGCTTGCTGGCTTTTGGCGGCCTCTGGCCGGAGTGCTTGGTTGTGCGAGGCTATTCCTTGATTCTCCAGGTCCAAGTAATCAGGTTTTTGATGAGTTGGGGGCTGCTAGCTGCTTTGCTTTCTCGTCTTTCAGTGCGCCGTTTTGTTCTATTTTGTCGGCGGCGCGACTGATCATTACTTCCGGTCTGTTGATCGGGAGCATGTTGAGGGCCCCGAAGTATTGTCGGAGGTGCTATTGTGCTCTGGCGGTTCCGATAATTCCTGTGGAGGCCGGCATTATGGCTACTGGTTTGCCGTTGAAGGAGTTGTCGCTTGTGGGTCTTGAAGCCCAGTTTATTGTGTTCTTGAGGACTTCTGGTATCGAGTGGTCGTATTCTGGGGCAGCGATCATTAGTGCGTTAGCACTACTGATTTTTGTTTTGAATTCTTTGACTTTTTGGGTGGTTGCTCTTCTGGGTCTTGGTTGAAGGGAGGCATGCCTTCTAGGTCAAAAGCTTCGAAGATGATGTTCTCGGGCATGAGGTCTGCTGCTGTTCGAAGTAATGCTGTGTTGTAGGAGTTTTTCCTGAGGCTTCCAGCAATGCCCAAGATTTTTGTCTGTTTGCTCATGAATGCTGCTTCTTGTGGTTTTGGTTTAAATCTGTTGCTTGTACTGGTTTTCCGCTTGGACTCCTTTGGGTGGCTTTTCTATTTTCTGGGCGGGTTCACATGTTTAATGAGTCTGCGACTTTCTTCACGATAGCTGCGGATTTTTGGAAATCTGCAGTTTCCTTGTCACTCAGTGGGAGTTTTATGATTTGTTCTATTCCTTTTCGGTTGAGGATGAGCGGGACGCTCAGGCAGATGTCGCTGACTCCGTGGTAGTCTTGGAGAAGACAGGATGCTGTTACGACTGCGTTTTCGTTGCGGATTATGCTTTCGACTATTTTTGTCATGCCTAGGGCTACGGCGTAGAATGTTCTGCCTTTGCGTTTTATGATCTCGTAGCCGGCGTCTCTCACTTTTAGGAATAGGTTGTTGAAGTCGTCGGGGTTGTATGGTATTTTGCAGATTGGGCAGTAGTCTTTGAGTCTTATTCCTGCGACGTTTGCTAGGCTCCATACTGGGACTTCGCTGTCGCCGTGTTCGCCTATTATGTATGCGTGGACGTTTCTGGGGTCGATTTGGAGGTGTTCGCTCAGCAGGTAGCGGAGTCTGGCGGTGTCGAGGATAGTTCCTGAGCCGATGACTCTGTTCCATGGGAAGCCTGACAGTTTGAGGGCGGCGTATGTCATTACATCCAGGGGGTTTGTGACGATGAGTAGGATGCAGTCTTTGTTGTACTTCGTTGTGTTGGGCACGATCTGTTTTAACATTTCGAAGTTACCTTGGGCCAGTTCCAACCGCGATTGCTGGATTTTCTGTCCTTTGTCGACGGCGATGACGACTATATCCGCGTCTTTGCAGTCTTCATAGTCTCCTGCCCAGATTTTTGTTGGATATGCGAAGGGCATTCCATGGTTGAGGTCCATCGCTTCTCCTTCGGCTCTTTCTCTGTTGACGTCGATGATCACGATTTCTGAGGCAAGACCATGGATCAGCACGGAGTATGCGAACGTTGACCCAACGGCGCCTGCCCCGATGACGACGATTTTGGGTGAACTGATTTTTTGACTTGGCATATTTTTTCCTTGCTTTGTTATGTTTCTGATCATGAGAAATTATGCTTTTCTGAGCATGTATTTTGTGGCTTCTTCCTGCTGTTTTATTTGAAGGCGAATGCTGAGGGACAGATCTTGTTTAGGGTGCAGATTTCACATTTTGGCTTTTTCGCGGTGCAGATTTTTCTGCCTAGGCTTATCAGCAGGTCGGTGATTCTCATCCACTTGTCGTGTGGGACTATTTCCATTAGGTCGGTTTCTATCTTGTTGGGGTCTCTGTTTCTTGTTAGTTCTAGTCTTGTGGATACTCGTCGTACGTGTGTGTCTACGGCTATACCTTCAATGATGCCGTAGGCGTTTTGGAGGACTACGTTGGCGGTTTTTCTGGCGACTCCTGGTAGTTCAAGAATTTCGTCCATTGTACGAGGTACTTGGGAGTCGTATTTTTCGACCAGGATTTGGCTTGCTTTTTTTATGTTTTTGGCTTTGTTTCTGTAGAAGCCCGTGGATTTCACGTTTTGTTCCAGTCCTTTTATCTCTGCGTTGGCGTAGTCTTCTGCTGTTTTGTATTTTTTAAATAGTGTTCTGGTGACGAGGTTCACTCTTTCGTCTGTGCATTGAGCCGAGAGGATTGTGGCGACCAGAAGTTCGAAAGGATCTATGTAGTTGAGAGCTATTTTGGCGTCTGGTAACTCTTTCTCGAGCAGGCTGATTATTCTGAGGACTCGGGTCTTGTTGTCTAGGCTTGAGTTCAAGTTGTTTCTTCCCCCAATCTACATGTTGCAGTTGGCGTAAAAAGTTTGCATAAGGCTTTTACTGTGCTGTGGCGCATTTTTGTTGGGGGTGATGCTGGTTGAACGTTGAGCTGTTGGTTGACGGTGAGGCAGTTGAATTGAACGAGTTTGTCGAGAGAATCCTAGGCGGAACTGTTGTGGGTGCTGTGACTTCTCTGCGGGGCTTTAAGAAGGACTGGGCTAAGATTGAGATTAAACCCTAACTATGATTTTTTAGGGAATAAGTCTGTAGCAAGCCTATCGTCGAGCTTCTTCACTTTCTTGGGAACCTCTGTCAAAATTGTTTTCTCTCCATCAGTGATTGCGTAAACCGACGAGA
>Ga0315284_10001942_pt1 | contig 29579 bp, 28 predicted proteins | sample YL17G09_16_MG_FD_203696 | JGI IMG/M metagenome (GOLD analysis project Ga0315284, IMG submission 203696) | Sediment microbial communities from Yellowstone Lake, YNP, Wyoming, USA - YL17G09_16 | ecosystem: Environmental > Aquatic > Freshwater > Lake > Sediment | place: USA: Wyoming | collected...
GCCTCGATCCAATCCACGCCGCCGCTCGCAGCCTCATGTGCGATCTTTAAAGCCCTTTTAAGGTCCACAAAGTCCAGTGCGACCTGCAAGATGGTTTCCATTTACATTTTAGTCCTACAAAGGACATCACAATACACTAATTTAGATTAAATTCTTAATTATTAAGGATTTATGGCAAGCACTCCTGAAAAATGAAGGTCTCTCTAATAAAAGCAAAGCACGTCCTGATTTTTTGCATTCTATCATATGTCCTGGTGACGGCTAACGCATACCTTAACCCCAATATGCCTGGGGGGGTTGATGCTGCAAACCACCTTTTCCAGACCTGGTTCATAAAAGAATACGGCCTGGCCTCATGGAACCCCTACTGGTATGCAGGGTCTCCGCTGCTTGATCAGTATCCTCCCCTGACGCACATTTTCTCGGCGTTCCTTGCCAGCGTCCTCGGAGTGGTGAACGGCTACAAAGTGGCGTACGCCATCGGTTTCATCATGCTGCCCGTAAGCTTCTACCTGCTGCTCAAGGAATTCCCCCTGAACGATAAAGAGAAAGGCTTCGCCCTCCTCATGTTCTCTTTTTCAGTGATATACGTACACTACTTCCAGGAAGGCGTCTACTCGTCGCTACTGTCATTCAATCTCGTCATGCTGTACTTCAAATATCTGAAAAAGACCATAGATGCGGGAGGCTATAAGAACACGCTCACAGCAGCCCTATTTCTCGGCCTTTCGGCACTGTCCCACGCATTAAACCCCGTCTATGCGGTAGTATTCTCGATACCCCTGGTCCTTGTGTACTCCTACAAAAAAATAAAGGAATTAGTTATCATACTGTGCCTCACTGCTTTCCTTACAGCATGGTTCTGGATACCGTATTTTGTAAATTACAATTCGCCTAAATCCACTCCGCAGGGTCTTGACCTACTGACATTGCCGACCGAGTTCGGAAGGGCGTTCGTCGTCTCAGCAAACTACTTGGGCATAGCAGCAACAATCCTGCTTGCAACCGCCATCGCCTACACAACATATAAAAACATAAGGCATGGAAAAGACCGGAAGTATACGATTTATATGGCACTCATATTCCTGACGATGATACTTCTACGCTTCATACCGATCCTGGGACTACAGGAGACGAAGAGGGCTCTCTTCTTCGCACCAATGTTCCTCTCGATCTACGTGGCGAAGGCAGTCTCGGATATGAGATACGGGAAGATAGCATCGTTGTTTATGATCGCGCCTCTCGTCCTTTTGTTCTTTGCATACCCCCCCGTGACCGTCGATGTCAATCAGGATGTGACAGGCGTCATATCGATCATCAAAGAGTCTCCCGGTGAACGCGTGCTCTTCCTGCCTGAACGCTTTGATATCATGACCGTGAACAAGAGCGATTTTCCGGTGGCCGAAGACACATACGCATCCTTCCTGGTGCCTTACATGACCGGTAAACAGGTCGTAAACGGTCTCTGGTCTGTTGGCGCCATTAGCGTAAACAAGCCTCAGGAATACGGGCGGATGACAAATATGAAATGCCAGGACACTAAAACCTACCAAGAGCTCCTCTCCGACGCTTCATGGATTAACAAGAACACACTGGGCGAAAGGAAGATCTGCGAGCCCAAGCTCGACGCATCCACGTACTGCGATACTGCGGCGAAAGCGTCTCTGGACCTGATAGTCGTGAACACGTTTTTCCCGGAAGTTGTTTCATACGTCGGCGGCCTCTCTTGCGTCGAAAAGACTTGGGAGAACGCAAACTTTATAGTATACCGGCTGAAGGAGAAAAAGCCGTACATATACTTCGACGATGAAGGCATCGGGCAAAATCACTCGAGAGATCTTGGAACTATCAAGATAGACCTTACGGCAAACGAGGCGAAGACGACAAGAGTCCATGTGGCAGAGAGCTATGTGAATCATTGGAAGGCTTACCTGGACGAAAAAGAGATGAAAGTGGAAAGGGATAGTGACGGATATATCACATTGGGCATCGGTATCGCTCCCGGAAAGCATGTGCTGCTGCTTGAGTATCTGCCGCAGAGATTCGGAAACGTGTTCTCCTATGTCTCAGTTGCCTCGTGGATTATTTTGTTTGCCGGTCTTATACTAATCAAAGAAAAAAAGAGTCGATAGACAAAGATGGAGTACACAAATACGGACAAACCTTTGATATCCGTTGTCATACCGGCCTACAGGGAAGAAGGCACCCTGAGAGATACTTTCTCAAAGATAACCGGCTACCTGGTGAATAAGGGGAACCCTTACGAGATTTTGATAGTAGTGGACGGAAGTCCCGACAAAACCCTGGAGATAGCAAAAGAGATTGCGACAAAAGATTCCAATGTAAAGGTTCTGATCAACGAAAGAAACAGGGGCAAAGGCTTCAGCGTCAAAAGAGGCATGCTTGAAGCTACGGGGGATTACGTACTTTTTACAGATGCAGACCTTTCGACCCCAATAGAGGAATTGGACAAACTGCTTTTTGCATTACGGCAGGACTGTGACGTCGCGATCGGTTCAAGAGCCCTCCCGGGTTCCCAGGTAAAGATTCATCAGCCGTTCTATCGGGAATACTCCGGCAGGGCGTTCAACTTGATTATGAGGCTGATAACGTTCCTCAATATAAAAGACACGCAATGCGGCTTTAAATGCTTCACGAAAAAAGCGGTCAAGGATGTATTTAAGCGCCAGATGCTCGACGGCTTCTCCTTCGACGTGGAAGATCTCTATATAGCGAAAAAACTCGGATACAGGATAAAAGAAGTCCCGGTGGTATGGATAGACTCCGAATCCACGACGGTGAGTTTTATTAAGCACTCAATACAAATGTTTATCGATCTTCTGATGATCAGGTTAAACGACTACAAGGGCAGGTATTCCTAAGAAAAAAAATGGACGGAAAAGCAAGCACAAAGAAAGTCGCAGTTATCGGTCTCGGATACGTCGGCCTGCCGCTGGCGTGCCTGTGCGCGAAAAAAGGCCACAGCGTCGTAGGAATAGACATAAACAAGGACATAGTCGAAAAGACGAACAAAGGCGTAAGCCACATCAAAGACGAGAGCCTTGAAAGAAGCCTTAAAGAAGTTGCAGGAAAACTTACAGCTAAAGCCGATTTTTCCGACATACCTGCCCTGGACGTCATAATAATCTGCGTCCCCACGCCGGTCGACGAGAAATACAAGCCAGACCTGCGCCCGTTAAAGTCCGCATGCGACAAGATATTCAAGCTAATAAAGAAAGGCCAACTGATAGTGGTCGAATCAACCATATACCCGGGCGTCATAGACGAAGTGGTAAAACCCATACTGGAACGATCAGGCCTTTCTGCCGGAGAAGATTTCTACCTCGCGCACTGCCCTGAAAGGATCGATCCGGGCAACAGGAAATGGAAGATCGAATCCATTCCAAGGGTTGTGGGCGGAACGACTCCTGAGGGACGGACCAAGGCTGCCGAGTTCTACAGGTCGGTCATTGGTGCGCCGGTCTATGAGCTCAGCTCGGTCAAGGCGGCAGAGGCGGTGAAGATCATGGAGAACACCTTCAGGGACGTTAACATCGCGTTCGTGAACGAGCTTGCGAAATCCTTCGACAAGTTCGACATAGACATATCCGAGGTCATTAGGGGGGCTTCGAGTAAGCCTTTCGGCTTCATGGCATTCTATCCCGGCTGCGGGGTCGGGGGACACTGCATTCCGGTAGACCCGTATTATCTGATAGAACGTGCAAGGGGCGCAGGCTTCGACCACAAGTTCCTGAGGCTTGCAAGAGAGATAAACCACTCGATGCCCGAGTACACGGTAGACCTGCTTGAGTCAAAGCTCGGAGACCTTAAAGGAGAAAAGGTCGGGGTACTTGGAGTAGCATACAAGGCCGACGTGGACGACATGAGGGAGAGCCCGGCAGCGGACATAATACAGATGCTCAAGGATAGGGGAGCACAGGTGACGGTCTATGACCCCAACATCCCGTTAAAGAGCGATGTAAAAACCCTTGACGAGCTTTTGGACAAAGTCGATTACATAGTGCTTGCCACGGACCACAGAGAATTCAAGGAAATGGATCCAAAAAAGCTTAAGGACAAAAATATAGAAATCGTCATAGACGGAAGGAACTGCCTTGACAAAGAAAAGATAAAAGGCCTGGGCATAATCTACAAGGGGATAGGAAAATAGCGACTGATCTTATCTGTTCACCCAGGACGCGAGGCCTTTCATATCTGTTATCCATGCGTTGTCCTCCCTTGCCTTTTTTATTATGTTCTCCAGGATCTCGATGTTTTCTTTGAAATCTTGGGGATCGAAATAGAAGCATGCTACTCCTCCGTACTTCTTCTCTTTTTCCATCGCCGCCTGGATTAGGCCGTTCCACTCTTGCATGGAAACTTTTTTGTATCTCATGCAGTAATAGGAAGAGATCTTTCTGTAGCAGGGTATCTCGATAACGCCTTTGTTCTTAAGAGGGTATGAGCCGTAAGGCGAATAAGCCGGGTCGTAGCCTGAACTGTCATACAAATAGTTCAGTTCTTTGATCGTCTTGAGCACGTTTTTCTCGTTGCCGAAATCGAAGTGTGGGGTCCTGAATCCGGCAGGTGCATAACCTATTGTGTCCTTGAGGATTTTATGGCATCCGGTGATCTCCTCCCTGACTTCGTTTTCCGACAGGTCCGACCACTTCCTCTTGTTCAGGATCTTATGCAACGGATGCGAGTAGCTGTGGTTCACGAGCTCGTGGCCTTCTGATGCGATCTTTTTATAGGCGTCGGGATCGTTTTCGACCATTTTCCCGATGCATGCGAAGGAGGCCTTTACTTGGTTCTTTTTCAGGACGTTGAGGATTATAGGAACAGTCGATTCGTCTTCCTTGTAATCTATGTCAAAGCTCAGGTAGGCTGCATACTTGCGGTCCTCGGGCCAGTGGGGCATCTTTTTTATCAGCCTGTATCCGCTCAGACCTGTCTTTTCCTTGACCCTGCTGGCCAGGTGTTTAGCCAATAGCTGGAGCCTTTTTTTCATTGTCTTTTTGAATGAGGATTTTTACTATTCTCTCTGCCGTCCTGCCGTCCCAGAGCTTAGGTATGTTGCCCTTCTTGTAAGCGCCTTTCAGGATGCTGGAAACCATTGAAGAGACCTTTTCAGAATCAAGCTCTATCAACGTATTGGTGCCTTCGGAAACAGTCACAGGACGCTCGGTGGTTTTCCTCAGTGTCAGGCACGGGATCCCAAGAAAGGTCGTCTCCTCCTGAACGCCTCCGGAGTCGGTGAGAACGTATCTAGCATTACCGACGAGGTGGAGGAAATCCAGATATCCGGTCGGGGGAATGATGATGAGATCCTTCATGGAGCCGATCTTGTCTTCCAGATGAAATTCCCTGAACCTGTTCCTTGTCCTCGGATGGGCCGGGAAGACGATCTTTGTCTTCTGCTGTAAGATCCCTATCATATCAAGGATGTATCTGATATTTTTTTCATCGTCCACGTTGCTTGGCCTGTGTAGTGTGATTATGCCATACTCGCTCTTTGCAAGGCCTAGTGTTTTCAGGACTTTTGATTTCAATATTTTGTCCCTGCTTTTCACTAGAGAATCGATCATGATGTTCCCGACGAAAAAGACCTTGTCATCGGATATCCCCTCCTTTTTCAGGTTGACAAGGCCGCTCTCCTCGGTAACGAAGAGATAGTCTGATATTTGGTCCGTGAGCATGCGGTTTATCTCTTCAGGCATGGTGGGATCGAAGCTGCGCAATCCAGCTTCGACGTGAGCTACCTTTACGCCGAGTTTCGAAGCCACAAGAGCGCAGGCGATTGTGGAGTTGACGTCGCCGACGACTATAACGACATCGGGCATTTCTTTTACCACGACCGGCTCGAAGCCGATCATTATCCTGCCGGTCTGTTCGCCGTGCGGCCCGGAGCCTACTCCGAGATGAACGTCCGGCTGCGGTATGTCAAGGTCTGTGAAGAACGAGTCCGACATCTGTTTGTCATAGTGCTGGCCGGTATGGACTAACAGAGTTTCCACGCCCTGCTTTTTAAGCTCCTTTATCAGGGGGGCGATCTTCACGAAATTTGGCCTGGCGCCTGCGACGCATATGACTTTCATCCTTTCCTCTCAGCTTTGATCACGTAATACCATGCCCTTCTGCCTGACAGCATGTATTTTTTATCGTATTTGAGCATATCAATCAGGAGAAGGATTGGGACAAGAAGATTGTAGAGGTAGCGCCAGAAAAACCTTGTCTTGGGCAGGTGCATGCATACGCCCCTGATCTCGGTTATCTCGAGGCCTGCTTTGTCGTAGAGGTCGGCGATCTCCTTATGGGAATAACTCTTATTGGTATCGCTTTTGCTCTCCGAGTCCGGGTGATTCTCCGTCTTGACAGCGTTGACACAGGAGCCGTTCGGCTTCAGGGCATCCCTCTCATATTCCAGAAGCTTCAGCGGGTCCGGGTAATAGTTGAATATGCCTACCGATATTGCGTAACTATATTTCTCATTAAGGTCCGCTGTATATGGATTCTCTATGAACACCGGGTCATAGACCTTCCTGCCCTTCTCGTCTTTCAGATAATCCCTGTAGCATGGGACGAAATCAATCCTTGTCATGCCAAAGCCTCTGCTTAGCAGATGCTTGTAGACCCGCGGCTCGCTTGCTATGTCTAGGACCTTTACGTTTCTTCCTTTGACCATTCCATAAACGTGATTCGCCTCGGCCCATCTCACGTATCTGGAAAAGGGCGACCGAGAAGGTCTCCTGGAAGAGAAGTAATTCGATACGACCTTATTCCATTGATCCGCATTCATTGGAGGGCCTCATAGATTTTTTTCAGTTTAGCCCCTACCGCATCCCAGGTCCGGTTCTCGATGATCCACTTCCTAGCGTTTTTGCCCACATTGGTCCTACCTTTTTCGTTGCCTAGGATTTGAGTCACCTTGTCTGCGAAATCCTTTGGATTATCGGGCTCGAACAGGTATCCCGTGACATCCGGCTCGATTATCTCCCTGAACGCCCTGAGGTCTGATGCAAGGACCGATTTCTCCATGGCCATGGGCTCGTAGGGCTTGAGGGGAGTCACAAGATCGCAGACGATATTCTTTCTCCTTGGCAGGACGTAGAGGTCCGATGCTGCTATGTACGCAGGAACACTGTCGTGTTTGACGTTGGGGATTATGGAGACATGGTCTTTGACCCCCAGTCTTGATGCAAGATCCAGAAAATCCGTCACGTACTTGTTATTCTCGTTGGATAGTATCAGGAAATAGACGTCCTTCGAGTCTTTCAATATGTCCGGGAGGGCTTTTAGCATCAAGTCAAGTCCCTCGATCTCCCTGATGTTTCCGGCATGTAGTATGATCTTTTTGTCTTCCAGGCCGAGCTCTTTCCTCACGACCGAGCCGTCGATGCCGGGCCTGAACTTGTCCACGTCGACGCCGTTGGGGAGGACATGGAATTTTTCCCTGTTCTTCTCATTGGAGAAATGGTCTTTGAGGGCCTCTGATATCGTGATGACGTTTTTGCATCTGTTGAGGACGATCCGCCTCGCAGCCTTGTATTCAAGATATCTTGGAATGATCAAAGGAAGGGGGTGCGAGAGCCTCATAGTCTCCTCTGAAAGGCCTCTGATGTGATAAATCCATTTGACCTTGAGCTTTCTTGCGGCAAGCATTGCAGCGAGACCTTCCAGGGGCGGATCATGCGCGTGTATCACTTCCACATTCTCCTTCCTGCATATTTCGGTGATGTCCTTGACAAGGCTGTAGATCACTTCCGGCCTGTATGCAAGGACCTTCCTTGGGAAGAAATGCTTGTGGGAGCAGTTGTAGACCTTGAAGTTTGGGTTCTGCGTAGGCTCCTTGTAGAAATATGGCCCCACCGCCACCACCGGCTGGTTCCCGATTTTTAGTTCGACGTCGAACAAAGCCTTGGACCTGTGAGTGTATCCTCCGGCTTCAGGGTAATAATCGTAGATTAAGTGCAGGACTTTCATTTTTTCACATATTCGAGGATCTTTTGTATCCTGTGCTTTACGGTATGCTCTTTAAGGACCCGTTCATGCCCGGCCTTGGTTATTCTGTTCCGCTCTTCCTCGTTGCCTTTGTCCATATAATAGTCCGCAAGCTCTTTAAGCTCTTTTGTGTCATTGTAGCAGACGATTTCTTTTCCATTCGCGAAGAGGTTTGGGATCTCCTTGAAATAATCACACAGCTGGAAGCTGTTGCATGCAGGTATCTCGAAGGTCCTGATGTTCACCCCTTGGATGGAATGAGGGGCATGGATGTTGATGTTGATCCTGCATTTGTTGAATTCGGAGCACATTTCATGCCCGACGTACACCTTTGAGTCGATCTTATCCTTTAGGGTATCGCCTGTTTTGTTCCAGCGGTAGCCGGCTATCTTTATGTCGTATGAAGAGAATTCCTTGAGGATCGTCTCCCTCTTTCCGTCGTGGGAGCCTATGAATGAGAGGTCGTGCTCGTATTTCCTCTCAGCGAGAGGTATCATCTCCCTGTGGACGTCGAGCGGGTCTGCGGCGCAGGGCAGGTAATAGGAGTTGGAGTTCATCGTCCGAAGCTCCTCGACGTAGTATGGATCGAAGACAAAGAAGTATTCGTATTCTTTGATGTTGGGTATGAGGTTGTACCTGTTGACCTTTCCGAAGGGCTCGTCGAGAGTCCAGTTGACGGTCTTGATGCCTTTCTTTGACATCCTTTCAACAAAGCCTGGAAGTATATTGCTTCCCTTGTTTATAAGGAGCAGGTCTGGGTTGTATTTTTCCGCTGCATTGAAGAGCCATCTGTTCAGTAGCCTGTTGGTGAACGCGGTCTTGTGGAGCTTGTATTTCCTGAAGTTAAGAGCCTTTGCTTCATGCCCTAGAGATCGGAAGGCTTCCACGCACTGGTAGGCGAATCCAGGAGGTCTGCCGTCGTCTGTCCCAAAAAATAGTGTCCTCATCTTGCCATCTGAGAAATAAATAGATTTATTCGTAAAAACACGAACGTATTCTTAGCAATTATAAAGTACCCTAAGCCTAAATATATACTTTACAATATAATAAAACACGTGAATTGTGGAGACTTAAACGGATGAAAATAGCGATCGCGATAGACCGTATAGTAAATTACGGCGGGGTAGAGAGGCTTGTGTCACTCATAGCCGATGAATTCGACACAGATATCTATACCGGATGGTATAGCCCTGAAACGACGTTCCAGAACCTGAAAAAGAAAAAGGTCATAGAATTGATTCCACGCGGCTCTTTTCTCCATAAGAAGATAATGTACCGATTCAGGGGGAGAATCCTTTCAAGGAGATTCAAGTCTTTGAAAATGCCTGAATACGACGCATATATAACATTCGGCAGCAAATCGATGGCTATATCGAGGAGTCATCATCCCTGCATATGGCACTGCCAGGCCCCCACCAGATGGCTTTATGATCTGTATCATGAGGAGCTTGAGAGATTCGGTTTCCTTAAAAGGCAATTATTCAGGATTACAAGCTTTTTTCTAAGAAGGGAGGATCAGAAGAACGTAAGAGATGTCGACAAAATAATCGCAATTTCAAAGAACGTTCAGGACAGGGTAAAGAAAACATACGGCCGCGATTCTGTCATCGTGTACCCTCCTGTAGATCTGAAAAGGTTCAAGTTCGATAAACAGGGCGACTTCTATCTTTCGTCTGCGAGGCTGACGCCTGACAAGAACGTAGATATGATAGTAAAAGCCTTCCAGAAGATGCCGGACAAAAAACTTGTTGTGGTGGGAGGGGGCTCGGAGCTTGAAAAGATCAAAAAGATATCTGGGGGCTATCCGAACATAACCGTCCATGGGTGGGTTCCGGAAGAAAAACTTGAACAGTTATACGGCGACTGCATCGCAACCATCGCCGCCTCACTGCATGAAGACTACGGCCTTGTCGCGATAGAATCGATGGCTGCCGGAAAGCCGGTCATAGCTCCGGGAGATATGGGCTTCGCGGAAACGGTTGTTGACAAAAAGACAGGCCTCCTCATCGACCCGACGAAAGAGAACATAATCGCCGCCGTCAAATACCTGACGCCCGAGAAAGTCAAAGAGATGAGAGCCGACTGCGAGAGGCGGGCGCAGGACTTTTCCGAAGAAAAATACCTCGCGAACGTAAACAAGGCGATAGAGGATGCGATATCCGAATACAATAAATAAGAGGAGAGACCATGAGTGAACGGGCTTTAATCACGGGAGTTGCGGGCTTTGTCGGAAGCCACCTTGCAGAATACCTTCTGGGCCGGGGTCTGGAGGTCTACGGGTTGAAGAGGAAAGAGGATGGTATAGACAACATAAGATCAATAAAAGAGGATCTGACCCTGATAAGCGGGGACATGAACGATTACGGTTCGCTAAAAAAAGCCCTGAAGAAAGCCGAGCCCGACTACATTTATCATCTGGCTGCGCAAGCGCATGTGCCGACGTCCTGGAAGACGCCGGCAGACACCATGGAGGTAAATGCGATCGGGACGATATTCCTGCTAGAAGCGGTCCGCAGTTACGGGTGCGATCCCAGGATACAGATAGCCGGCTCGTCGGAAGAATATGGTCTGATACATCCCGGCGAACTCCCTGTCAGGGAAACGAATCAGCTGAGGCCGCTTTCGCCTTATGGAGTGTCAAAGGTCGCCCAGGACCTTATAGGCTGGCAGTATTATAAGTCCTACGGACTGAAGACTGTGCGGACTAGGGCATTTAACCACACGGGCCCAAGAAGCGGCGTAGGATTCGTTGCGTCGAATTTCGCAAACCAGATCGCAGAGATAGAGAAGGGTGTGAATGAACCTGTGATGCATGTAGGGAATCTTGAAGCGCAGAGGGATTTCCTTGATGTGAGGGACGTTGTCAGGGCGTATCATATGAGCCTTTCGTCATGCGATTTCGGGGAAGCCTACAACATATGCGCAGAAAAGCCCAGGACCATACAGTCGGTGCTTGACATTCTGCTTTCCCTGTCCAGCAGGAGAGATATCCGGGTAGAGACCGACCCTGAGCGGATGCGACCTTTAGACATCCCCGTGATATACGGAAGTTGTGAGAAATTTTCCAAAAAGACCGGCTGGAAGCCGCAGATACCCTTTGAAAAGACGATGAGGGACCTTCTCTTCTACTGGCGGGGGAAATGATGCCTTATTTTGTAATATGTATCCCTGTTTCCTATACTTTAAGGTTTGACACGATGGTGCGCATATAAAATGAAAAAACCAGTAAAAAAGGCATTGATAACCGGCCTAACCGGACAGGACGGCTCATACCTCGCAGAATTCCTGCTGAGCAAGGGCTACGAGGTCCACGGCATTATAAGACGGGCTTCGACCTTCAATACAAAGAGGATAGACCACCTCATACTCGACCAGCACGACCCCAAGGCCAGGCTGTTCCGCTATTTCGGCGACCTCTCGGATTCCGAGCAGCTATCGAACATAATCTACAACATAAAACCTGACGAAGTATACCACCTGGGAGCCCAAAGCCACGTGCGGGTCAGTTTTGACATACCTGAATACACGGGCAACGTGACGGGCCTGGGAACCACAAGGATACTTGAGGCCATCCGCAGGAGCGCAAGCAAGACCAGGTTCTACCAGGCGTCAAGCAGCGAGATGTTCGGAAACTCCCAGCCTCCGCAAAATGATGAGACCATCTTCCATCCGCGCAGCCCCTACGCAGTAGCCAAGGTCTACGCCTACTACATGACAGTAAATTACAGAGAGGCCTACGACATGTTCGCATGCAATGGCATACTCTTCAATCACGAATCCCCAAGGCGGGGCGAGACGTTCGTGACGAGAAAGATAACGCGAGGGGTTGCCGCGATCCTTGCCAAGAAGCAGAATAAGCTCTACATGGGCAACCTTGACGCAGAACGCGACTGGGGTTATGCGCCCGAATATGTCGAGCTGATGTGGAAGATGCTCCAGAAAGACAAACCCGGAGACTATTCGGTGGGGACCGGCGTAGCGCATTCGGTAAAGGAGTTCATAGAAGAAGCATTCTCATATGCAGGCCTGAACCACGAGGAATATGTGGAAGTCGACCCTGCCTACTTCAGGCCCACCGAAACGGCGCCGCTGATAGCCGACACCCGCAAGGCGAAAAAAGAGCTCGGATGGGAGCCGAAGATAAAATTCGCAGACCTTGCAAAGATCATGGTCGATGCCGACATGAGGGCGATGGGCGTCACTCCTCCCGGGGAAGGCGACAGGATCCTTGGAAGGAAGTTTCCCGAAAGATGGTGGGCGATCGACTAAGTCGCCTGAACTTGATTAAATTGAAAGATAGGAGATTATCATGAAATCCGATGATACCGATGCAAAGGCCGGGTCGTGTGATCACTTGCTTATGCCCGAAGACCACATAGGGCCAGATATAAATCCGAAAACCGGTTAGATACATCCCATAAAACAAGCGACAACATCCTTGGCGATATTTACACGATAACTAATATATCGGCAAAAAGTCCTTTGATATCCTCTTCGGCATTTCGAAAAAACTCTGTGCAATAGCTTTACTCATCTCCCCCTGCGCACAAAATAACTGAACGAGTTTAAAGCGTTGGCATACCTCTTTACGTCCACTCCGCTTCGTATCTTCTTTAAATGGTTTATAACCCTTTTCGGGTGGATATAGAATTCCCTATAAAATTTCTTCCGCATTCTCAAAAGATATTCCTCATCCAACCGGGCTGGGACAAAAACAGGCCTGTAGTACGAAAATTTTGACCAATCTGAAGTGCTGAGATTCCCGTATCTCTCGGCGATTTTATACTGTTCAGTGTTGGGGATGGGCGTATTTAAGGTGACAAAGGCTTCGCTCAAAGGCAGTGACTTGGCGAACTGAATGGTCTTCTCTATCGATTCCTTTGTGTCGACCAGATGACCAATGATAAAGAAGCCCTTCGATTCTATTCCAGCATCCTCCGTGTATTGGACCGTCCGCCTTATCTGCTCGAGGGTTATGTTCTTCTTTATGAAATCCAGCACATCCTGGTCGCCGGATTCAATACCATACGCGATATGCCAGCAACCAGACGCCTTCATTTTTTGGAGGAATTCCTTATCTACGGTATTGACCCTCGCCATACAGCTCCAGTCCAGTTCGTGCCCCCGCTCCTTCATCAACTCCATGATTCTCTCCACGCGGCGTTTGTTTATGGTGAAAGTGTCATCCATGAAAGCCACCTCTTTGGCGCCATATTTCTCGACGAGTTCGTCTATTTCCGCCACCACATATTCGGCGCTGTGCTCTCTGTATCTCTGCCCAAATACGTTCCTGTCACAGAAGATACATTGGTTGGGGCAGCCTCTGCTCGTGAGCAGAGTCAGAGCCGGATCACGCCGGTAATCCATAGCTGGTAGCTTGTATAATTTGATCGGTACGAGATGCCTCGCGGGGAACGGGAGGATGTCAAGGTTTTCTATATACTTTCTCGGCCTCGTCCTGATTATTTCTCCCTCTTTTTTATAGATGATCCCGTCCACGTCTTTCGGGTCGCTGTGGTCTTTGATCGCCTGCAATAGCTGATATGTCGTTATTTCGCCCTCCCCGATGATCCCGTAATCGAAGCAAGCAAACGACATAGAATATTCGGGAAGTGCGGTTACGTGTGAACCGCCTAGGAGTATCGGTAAATCTTCGTCGTATTCCTTTATCTTTCTGGCGACGTCGTGTGCGCGATGAAAACCCATGGTCGTGGACGTAATGCCAACCACATCCGCATTATAGGTTCTGATGCGATTGATGATTTCTCCATCGTCTAAACACTCGGCGTCGGCGTCTATTATTTTGACGTCTATGCCCTTCTCTATGAGGAAAGACGCTATATAGAAGATGCCCAACGGCATCTGTCTCCCGCCGCTGCTTCCAAACTCCTTTATGCCATATTTTTCCTCGGGTGTTATTGGCGGGTTGATCAAACATAATCTGTAATTAGGGTCCATTTTATGTTTTAGGTTAGCCTGTCGAATGCCTCCGATAGAATAGCATACGGTAATCCTATTATCACGTTGGGGTATGAATACGTTCTCGTCAACCATGTCCATCCGGTGGTCTTCGCAAAAAACCCCAGGCTGAGCCTGAATGATTTTTCCAAAGGTTTGGTGGTTATGTGAAGGTCAATGTCGGATTCGTTGGCTTTGGCTTTCGCGTAGACTCCGATGTCATACAGATAAATTGCGGTGTCTATCTTCTTCGCTACCTTGGACAATTTATTAGGCAGAGTCATGTTTATGTCCACGTTAGTTCCGGGTTTTATATCGATGAATCCGTTGCCGTATAGCCAAAGGACCTCACCGACGAAGGGCTTTATCCCGTATGGGTGGGAGAACAGGTATTTCAGGGCAGAGTCGGAGCCGCTTACCTTGAAATCGTAGTGTGCCGGGCACTCTATTCGCTCTATATTCATTTTTACTGATAAGCAAACGTCTTTCCCGCTTTTCTCCTCGATCATGACTATAAAGGGGGTCATATTTACATTTGACATGTGTGTAGATACGACATAAACGTTATGATAGTATGTGAAAGCGTCTATATAGCCTTCAACAGACCCGTTGAGGCAGTTGGGTTGCTGCAAAAGCCGATGGACGGCGTAATCCTCGTTTGAATACGACAAGGAAAGCTCGTCTTTGTGCTTTACGGCAAAAGATGCCAAAGGAACGTTGCCTCTGTCCACCACGAGGTATTTGATCCTCGGACAGGTTATCGTCTCAAACTGGTCGAGAAATAGGAAGGCATCTTCGGACTGTGCGGCGACCTTCCCGCCCATGGCAATCGCCGAAGCCACGGACTGTGCGTCTTTGGTCGTCGAGTCGTATATAACATAACCTTGCCTGTCGTCGTCTGAGCTGAGGAAGTCGGACAAGGCCAACTGCGCGTCCGTCAGGGGGAAGGGTCGATAACCATGATAATACTCCGCGACGGACACCCCCAGGATGACTATGGTTACCAATATCAGCAAAGATTTCCGGCCCTTTGCGACAATATATATCGCGTACGCCGATAGCATCGAAAGGAAAGGTATAGAGAAGGTCAGGGCACGGTCTGGTGCCAAAGCTGTGCTAGCCCTGAATATGTCCCAACCGAGGTATTTGTAGATGTAGACATTAAGGAAATACTCCTGCGTCGCCAGCAATATTGCAAGGAAAGATAGGATTATGAACGTATAACCTGCCAATTCGCGCTTTTCCCTATATATCTTAAAACAAGCGTAAAGCGCTAGGAGAACGATTAAGGGCGGCCAGAAAACCCAGAGGAAAGATAACACTGACAAGCCTATGAAGGTGGAGCCAGGTTTCATCACTGTTGGCAGCAGACCGCTATTAATTGCTGCGTGAGTGTATACGTAGAGATAGAATGGAACGGCGATGACTGCGCACGTCAGCATAGTCACGCCGAGATTCGAAACTTTGTAGCTCTTGTCCTTTGAATACCTAATCAGCGTGTACAGCAGGAGGAGGAAAAGCGTCAGCGGCCAAGAGAAGTGTGAGAAGACGTGCGCTGCCAGCCCGACGCCAGCCGCCAAATACCTCCCTGATGCGAAGAGGTACAGGGTCAGGGGCATAAGAGCCAGGCCCAGAATCTGCGGAAGCGGTGTGGAGAGACCCGCGTAGCCGCCGGCCGTCACCATCACAGAAACTGAGAGGAAGGCTGCCAGCAGGGAAATCTCCTCGTGTTTCGTCAGCTCTGATGAGAGTTTGTATGTCGCTAAAGGCAGCACCACGGCCGCTGCCGCAGTGATCAAGTACATTCCTTCGCCCACAGATAAGCCCAAAAGGTTGTGGATCAGGGCGGACATCAGGTGGAAGAGTATTGGATAGGTGGTCGTCGTAATCCCTGACAGGTCCTTCGTCAGAAAGGTCGCGAAGGAGTAATGTATGGCCACATCCCCGTAGACGACATATCTGGGAAGATGGTGCGTGTAAAGCGGATAAAGCATGAGGGCGAGCGCTATCAATGTCGCTATCTTGAGATAGGCCGATAGGCCGCGGTCATCATCCATTTTTCTGTGGTGGGATCGATTCCTCCATCTTGAAGTACCAGCCGAACGACAGGGTTACCAGCATCAGGTATTTCGTCCTCAGGGACAACGCAGGCTCCACCAAATCTTTGGCCATTTCCTAATGTCAAATATTAGTATTGAGTGATTATATTTGGGCTCTGTAGAAATCCTTTAGGATTTCTGCGATTAATAGTGTGATTTTTCTGTGGATGTTGTAGCAGATGTTTCTTAGTTTGGTTTCTTTGTTTCTCATTCGGTCGCTTCTGGAGTAGTTGACGTCTCCTAGCACTCTTTTTTTTACTGAGAAAACTGTCTCAGACAGGCTTCTCTTATGGTATTTGTCTTCGTCGAATTCGGTAAGCATCCTCAGACGGTATTTGCCTTTCTTGGCCTTCTTTCTTAGGGGTATCATGCACTCTGCACCTGCTTCTTCCCGAGCGACCTTGTGTATTTCTTCGTCGTCGTAGCCTTTGTCCATGCTGTATCCGACAGCATGGACTGCCTGATAACTCCGGCGTATCAAAGGTATGGCGTCTTTTGCATCATGCCTCGGACCCTTAGCCACACGATGATCTATGATGGCTTGGGTCCGAGTATCTACCGCTATCTGATTCTTGGTGTAGTTCTTTCTACGCCTCTTCTTCTGCTTTTTCAGTCTCTTGGCATAGTACATGCTGGCGTGGCTGCATGAATGACCTGTGCCGTCCAACGCTATCCAAGCAGCCCCTATATCGAATAGGAGCACGGTCTCTGATAGAATCCTGTCAAAGACGGTGGTGCCAAGCCTCCTGAGAAACTTCTGAAGCGTGGTGAAGTGGGGAACCTTCTTTAGTTCCAGTTCTTCGACCACGCCAGGCATAAGCTCCAACTCATCCACAAAATCCCGGTAACGCCTCCCCAGACGGGTTTTAAGGCATGATAATGCCGTAAGCTGAGGCAGTGTGTAATCATGCCTCGAAAACCGGCTTGAATAACCGGGAACAGACTTTTTTGCAACTTCAAAAGCAGTACCAACAAACTTTATAAGTTTATTCTCCCTAATAGTCATTGAAACACCTCCTTATGCCCTAAAAGGCATAAGGAGCAAACCCCTACAAATACCTTAAAAAGGGGTTTCTACAAAGCCGTCGTCGTTTAGTGTCTTGGGAAGATTGGGCGCCTGTATCCTGGGCGTCGCATTCTTATGGAGGATTCTGTCCACGCTTACGGGAAGAAACTGGAAGAAGTAACGATAAGATAAGAAGGAAACATCAAACCTCTTATTGAGGAGCCCAATAAAGTCATTTTTATCATACCTTCTGAAGTGGCTTAGCGCCTTATCATGCGAGCTGAATAATTGAGAGTGGGCAGGGACCGTGAATATGAAATGCCCGTCCTCAGCCAGGGCGTCGTGGATTCTTTCAAGGGCAGTATCGTCGTCCTCTATATGCTCCAAGACATCGAAACCGCATACGACGTCGTACTTTTTCGACGGTTTGAACTGACATATATCCCCTATGAACGCGTTGACGTATGAGCTTCTTGGGATCAGTTTGATTGCCTTTTCCTCAATATCCAGCACATCAACCGAGCCATACTTATTGAGCGCCTTAAGTTCATTTCCGTCGCCGCATCCAACGCATAATATGGACAATTTCCTGGAGGGCTTTATTTTTTTCCGGAAAAGCATATCGATCAGATAAAGCTGGCCTCTGGCGATGAAATAATTCTCGTCCAAACCCGATTGCCTGTCCTTGTAATCCATTATTTGGTCAGCCCCTTCGGCAGTGTATACGTTTAGGATGCGGGCTTAATAAATATTATGGGGTGACCTAAGATGGTTCGGGTGGATCAAGGAGATGTTCCTGGCGTAAAAAGGCGGGATTTACCTGGACAGAAATTCGATTCTTTGCTTAGACGGGGAATTCTGCCAAAAGCCCTGCAGGGTATTTAAATCCGGCAGGAACGAATAATAACGATATGCGATTGAAATTGTTACCTTCGAAGGGCTTTGATTTGTCGTGGTGCATCACGGGCCTGGCATATAACGAAGAGAGGCGTATGAAAGATGTTTCGGACTGGGCGGGGGAAACGGGGTAAAAATCAAAGATGGAATCGGAAAAATTGCTAATGCCTTTGAATGGAAGAAAAGAGGCGACAAAGGGAGTAACGCAATTACGTGTTGTCCTTATAAATCCACCTATAACGCCGTTCGAAAGATACGGTTCGAACATAGGTAAAGCCGGGGGAAGGCAAGTCCCCTTAGGTATATGTTATATTGCTGCTGTTTTGAGGCTTGGAAAGATAGAAGTAAAGATAATAGATGCAGAAGCTGAGGATCTGGATTATAAAGAAATCATAAACCGCATTAAAACGTTTAAGGCGGACGTTGTAGGTATAACGTCAACCACTGTTGCTTTCCATAGAACCCTGGAACTGGCCCAAAAAATAAAGGAATATGATAAGGACCTGCATGTAGTTCTTGGTGGTTCCCACATTACTGCGCTTCCGGATTATTCCATGTCTTTCGATTGTTTTGATTATGGCGTTGTTGGCGAAGGCGAGATAACTTTTTACCAATTACTACAGGCGATCAATAAGGGAAGCGATTTCGAGAAAGTAGACGGCATCCTGTTTAGGAAAGGAGGCGAAATAATCAAAACAAAACCGCGTGAATATATTAAAGACCTCGATATGCTGCCATTTCCTGCAAGAGACATGCTGGCGGATATAAACTTGTATCCCCCGCCCCCAATGAATTACAGGCATAAACCGGTTCTGAATTTAATCACAAGCAGAGGTTGCCCCAATAGATGTATCTTTTGCGACAGAAATGTATTCGGCCAGAGGTACAGGGAACATAGTGCGGAATATGTTATAAAGGAGATCGAGCACCTGGTAAACGAATTCGGCGCAAAAGAGTTGGCTTTTGTTGACGATACTTTCACGATTAACAGAAAACGTGTAGAGAGAATCATGGATCTAATGAAAGAGCGGGGGTATGAATTAGATTGGACCTGTATGGCACGGGTTAATACAGTAACCAACGATTTTCTTCAAAGGATGAAAGATTCCGGGTGCTGGCACATCTCGTATGGTATTGAATCCGGAGACCAAGATGTGCTGGATTTCATAAAAAAGGGCATAACTCTTGACCAAATAAAGCAGGCGATCAAATGGACGGATGAGGTAGGGATCAACTCAAAAGGGTTCTTTATAGTCGGGCATCTCATCGATAATGAAGAAACCATAGAGAAAACCATCAAATTCGCAAAATCCTTGCCTTTGACCGACGTTGTCGTCACGATAAACACGCCCATACCCAACACCGACCAATATAAAATCGTAAAAGAATACGGTGAACTGGATACACAAGACTGGTCAAAATTCTCATATTGGAAACCGGTTTTTGTCCCAAACGGATTAAGTGAGGAGTATTTAATGAGGGTCCAGAAAAAATTTTATAGGGAATTTTATTTCCAGCCGAAAACGCTAATAAAACACCTCCGCCAAATAAGAGGCTTTGTTGACGTAAAAAGATATGTTCATGGCGCAAAAGCATTGAGCTACGCCTTCAGTAAAAGCTGATTTTACAATAGTCGGGGTTTGTATGACCTCCCGGTTCCAAACTAGGTTCAATCAATTTTTTTGAACAGTGAAAAATATTTGACTGCTTCTATTCACCTATTACTCTCTTTTTTTTTTGTTTTACATTCTTGCAGTAAGGATTCATATTTTTCCGGGCGGCCGATCTCGCGGAAAAAATCCGAGGTCGCATAACCATACACTCTTGACGTTTCTTCAATAATTTTCGGGAAAACATCCCGGGAAAAGTCGCATTTAACATTTTGTGGAATGCGATCAAGAACCGCTTTATTCAATGCGTACATGCCGCAGTTTATATATGTCTCACGGCCTCTGAATCCTTCGAAAACTTCCGGTGAAGGTTTCTCCAAAAAAGTTTCGACTTTCTCATCCCGCCCGATTGTTATTAGACTGGAGCCGCGATAGCCTATGGGAGTTCTTCGAAGGACGATCGATGTAATGGCTTTCTTCTCTCTGTGAAAGGATACGAACCGGTTGACGTCCATTCCTATCAAGCAATCGCCGTAATAAACGATAAAATCCTCCTCGTCGGAAAGCAGTGGCTCCGCAAGCTTGACGCATCCCGCAGTACCCCTCAGATCATCTCGTTCCTCAGAATACTCGATATGTAAGCCAAATTGCTGTCCATCGCCGAAGAACTCCCTAACCTTTTCACCAAGATGCGCTATGCAAAAAATATAATCTTTGAATCCCTGATTCCTGAAAAACTCGATTTGATGCAAAATGAGGGGCTTGCCCTGTACGTCGATCATGCATTTAGGGATGTTCTGTGTGAAAGGCTTCATCCTTGTTGCAAGACCGCCCATGATTATCACTATTTTCATGCAGACTCGCCTACAGCTATGATCTGGTTTTTAGTGTTTTGAACTCTTGGATTCGTGCAGGCTCTGGCACGGCAATGGGTATTGTATCCAAGGTCTTAAGTTCTTCTAATGCATACAGTTTCTGTAGGTCGAATCTTACCCAGAGCAGCCATATGGCGTGATATATAGTATCCCTCCACTTGAAGTTGCTGAATTTATCGTCGGTCCAGCTGATGGGTACCTCGTTTATTCTTCCTATCCTCTTGAACCTCCATAAGAGCTCGATGTCGAATATGCCGTCTTTGATCCTCATCATCGGGAGTACTTGAATCAGTTTTTCTCTTCTGAATATTTTGGCGCCGCATTGCGTATCCTTGATGTCAAGGCCGTAGATGATTTTCACAAAGAAGACGCCGAGAACGAAGCTTCCGATTCGTCTCTGGGGAGACTTGTGCCAGCTTTTCACGTGTGAGCGGCTGAGGCCGCGCGAGCCGATGACTGCGTCATACCCCTCGAAAGAATTGTACATCTTGTAGAACTCCTCGGGAGGCGTTGCATTATCTGCATCCGTGAAGGAGAGAAATTTTCCCCGGCATATCCTGAACGCTTCCAATACTGCGATCCCTTTGCCTTTGGAATTGATGTTTAGGAGGACGATATTGGAATGTTTTTTTTGATATTCACGTATTAAGTCCTTTGAGCCGTCATTTGAATAATCCGCAAATATTATCTCGTATTTGATGGGTAGTTTGTCGAAAAAGGACATATACGCCTCCAGAGTTCTGGGAAACCGTTTTTTCTCGTTATAAGATGGTATTATTATAGATAGATCGATTTCCCCCTCCTGGCTTTTTTTTGCTTCCTCCTCCATTTTTATTAAAGGCCTCTGTTTACATATCCCTTTGAACTGTTGTTTATGAAGAAAAAGGTCGATGAATGATGCTCTTTTTCTAAGGATGAACCTTGTCCTGCTGCATCTTCACGGCGTCGTTTATGAACTGTTTAACGGTCTCCTTGCTGTAGGGATGGACTATCATACCCTCAAGTAGATCAGGCAGGACTGTTACAATGTGAGCCCCTGCAGTAAGCCACTCTATCACGTTCAGGACCTCCCGGGTAGAGGCGCAGATTATTTTCGATTCGAGATTCTGGGAATCAAGGACCCTGCGCAGTATCGATATCTCGCCTACTGAGTTGTATCCCATGTTGTTTACTCTCCCGCAGAAAAGCGACACATAGGTTGCTCCGGCCAATGCTGCGATAACGCCCTGCTGGGCGCTCATCATGGCGGTGACGTTGACGCGTATGTCGTGCTTGCTTTCAAGCTCGTGTACTATCCTTAGATTCTCAAGCTCGCCTTGCGGACCGTGAATGGGCACCTTGATCACGGTGTTATGAGCCCACTTAGAGAACGCGATTGCCTCATTTATCATCTTCGAAGGGTCGTTTGTGGTGAGTTCTATCGACAGAGGGAACGGAGCTATAAGATCCGCTATCTCAACGCACCTCTTTTTAATCCCGTTCATGCCTCCGGATAATCCGCTCTTGCACAGTATCGTAGGGTTTGTAGTAACGCCTCTTATCAGTCCCATCTCATGGTACTTCTTGACTTTGTCAATGTCTCCGGTATCCAAGAATATTGCCATTTCATACCTCCTTCTTGATTTTTTTTGTTTCCATGCTATCTGCTGTTTTCAATCAGTTCCTTCAGCCTGAAGATTATCAGGTGCTGTATATCTCCGTGAAAGCCCTCCACAAGGGGCGTTGAAGGTTTTGGGACTACGATACATGCGTCGCAGAGTTCCTTGAATGCGCCTCCGTCGAATCCCGAGAGGCCGATGCATTTGCCACCTCTTTCTTTCACGTACTGCATGGCCTTCGTCAGGTTATGCGACCATTCGCCTGCGTTTCCCTTGCCTTTGCCGCCGTGAACGCTGATGCCGATGACAACGTCTCCGGGCTCCATGAAGCTTTCTATCTGTCCCTGAAATACTGATGCCCAGCCTTCATCGTTGGTCCATGCAGATACTGCTGGAGTGTTATCCACCAGGCTTATGGCCTTGAAGCGTTTCTTACCCGGCACTATCGTAGTCTTTGAAAGATCTCCTGCGAAATGCGAAGCTGTTGAAGCGGATCCCCCGCATCCCATGAGATAAACCCTGTTCCCCTTCTCCCATGCAGTGAACAGTATATTGATGGCTTTGTCTATCTGTGACCTGTCTATCTTTTTCGTTATGTCCTCTACCTCCTTCAGGTATTCTTCGATGTATTCGCGGTTCGTTCGTTTTGCCGAAGGGGGACACCCGTCAGAAATGTTTGCCGTCATATACTATCACTGATCCGTTGAAATCGAATTTGAAGGGCGTGAACAATAAGCCTTGCTCGCCTAGAACTTTTTTTATTTGCTCATGGAAGTCTTCGACGTAGAGCATAAGGAATCCGCCGCTTCCGGCGCCGACGATCTTTCCGCCGAGCGCGCCGTTTTCAAGGGCAAGGGAGTACCAGTTGTCTATGTCCGTGTTCGACATGTCATCTAAGATCCCCCTCTTAAGGTTCCAGTGGGTGTCCATCAGTCCGCCAAAGCGTTTCAGGTTCCCTGACTCGAGGCACGTCAAGCTATCCATGCCTATCTCCTTTATTTTGTGATAGTATTCAAAGATGTCGTCCTGACTCTTTTGTTCTGCCTTGTTTTTCTGCTCCTGGAGTATCTGGTTTGCAGGCCGTGTAAATCCTGTGTAAAACATGAGCAGGTTGTTTTCAAGCTTAGCAACTGTGTTCCTTGAAATGTTTATCGGAGTCACCGTCACCTTCCCATTGGTGTTGGTGCTCATCTGTATTATGCTGCCAAAGGCTGAAGCATACTGGTCCTGTTTACCGCAGGGTTCCTTTAATATGTCCATGATTATGCTGGATGCATCTTCTGCCAGGGAGTATTTTGATACCAGGTTCCCCATCTGGTAATGCAGAGCATTAAGCATGCCCACCGTGAACGCGGCTGAAGAGCCCAGACCTGAGCCCGACGGAACCTCGGCAACCGAATGTATCTCGACTGGATTTCTGACGTTCATGTACCTCAGGCACTCGCGGATCAGATTATGATTTATGCTGTCTATATTGTCTACTATCTCTGTCTTTGAATAATTCAGCTTGTATTTGTTCTGAAGCATCGGGCTGACTGTGATATAGACATACCGGTTTATGGCTGCCGTAATCAGAGAACCGCCGTATCTGTTGGAATAGAACGGCAGATCGGTGCCTCCGCCACCCAGCGTAATCCTAAGGGGAGTCCTGGAAACTATCATCTTGGGAAATAACTGAACATAACTTATTATTACATTATAGATTAGACAATAATAATTCGGGAAATAGGATATGGAATCAGGGGGTCGATAATATGACCTTTACTGCTTCGGAAAGATTTTTTAGGACATAATCCGGCTTAACTGCAGGGATATCCTCCTCGTTTCTGCTCCCTGAGCCGCCTCCAGAGGTCAAAAGGATCGTCTTGGCGCCTATGCTTCTGCCTGCGGCCACGTCGGAATAAGAGTCGCCAACGACCCATGATTTCCCAAGGTCGATCCCCCGTTCTTTTTCAGCCTGCAGGAACAAGCCGGTCAGGGGTTTCCTGCAGTCGCACTCTATTTTCAGGGCCGGGACCTCTCCACGGTGCCCCTTCTCGGGATGATGGGGACACATATAAACCGCGTCAATGCATGCCCCTTCTTTTGCAAGGAGGGAACTCATCCTCTTATGTATTTTCTCCATCACTTCAAAGCTGCAGAAGCCTTTTGAGATGACGGGCTGATTTGTGATGACCACAACAAGCAGGCTGGACTCATTTATCTTTCTAATGGCCTCTGCGGAGCCGGGAATTAAAACCAACTGATCCGGCTTGGTCAGATCATGAACGTTCCTATTTATCACTCCGTCCCTGTCGAGAAAAACGGCTTTTTTCATTTGTCCGTGATGTATCGCCCTTTTGTCAGTGTATAAGTTTAGGGTACGGGCTTAATAAATATTATGGTGTGACGTAAGATGGTTTAGATGATAGATTATTACATGTTTCAATGGCGTCTAACGCGGGATTGCTACTCATGAGGAAGATGTCCTGACGTAAAAACGGACCTGCTGCCAAAAGCCCCGTAGAGCATTTAAATCCGGCAGGGACGAATAAATAACAAGATGTGTTCTAAGTCGATGCCTTCAAAGGGCTTTGATCTGGCATGGTGCATCAAGGGGCTCACTGTCGTTTCTCTCGCTCTGATGACGTACCCGTTATTGTCTCACCCCGCCCCACGCTATATGGCTGCCGCGGACGTGGCGGCCCACTATGGTTATGCTTCCGCCCTCTCCAAAGGCATTGAGAATGTTGGCAGCAGCTATCCCAAGCTTTTCCACATTGCGACTGCGTTCATCAGCAACGTGTCGGGTATAAGCCTGGGATCGGCGATGTATATTATCATCTTTTTGTCCGCGATATTCCTTCCTTACATCACATACAAGCTGGCTTTTCTTCTGACAAAACACAGGGAAATATCCCTTCTCACTTCTTTCTTCTCGGTTGTGACGGTCGTCTACATAGGGAGCAATTTCGGCATAACTATGCCGGTAGCGCAATCCATAGCCATGAGCCTTCTGCCGCTCGTGCTGTACCTTTACATATCCGGAAGGAAGATACTTTCCGGAGTAGCACTGGCAGTATACATGGCAACACATCCTTCATGGCCGCTGGCAATAATATTGCTTGCTCTCTACGTACTGATCGATTACATGGAGCATAAAAAGGCGCGAGTCTTCCTGTCTCTTTTCCTGATTGTTTTAGAATCCTTGGTTATATACCTTCCGTATAGCTTTTTCTTAAATTCCCATGCAGTTTTTAAGCTTGCTCCTTCAAGTGCTTATTCAGGCATATCGATTTTCTCCTTCTTCTGGCTCATATGGCCGCCCGGGCTGTTCATACTGATAATCTACTCACTGTGGCGGATAATCGTAAAAAAGGCGGATTACAACACTAATTACAAGTTCGCCGCTGTTTCATTCCTGCTGATAGCCCTCTCCACGCAGGCCTACCTCATCGGCCTTGCAGGTCCCTTCGTCAAAGTCCTGTTCGCGGAAAATATAATAATACTGCATGAGAGGTTTCTGACATTCGGCCTTTTTTTCATATCGATGCTCTCGGCATATGCACTGTACCACCTGACAAATGGGAAAGGGCCTCAGATCCTCGCAGTCTGCTCGATAGTGCTTATTGTGTCGGTCCCATACTACTGGAACAGATTCGATAAGCAATCCGTAAGGTTCACAGACTCCGAACTGGAGGTGATAGATGCCTTCCATTCCATGAATGTCTATTACAAATATGTCCTCTATAATCCTCTTTATCCAAGACCACTCGGCTTCATGGTGGGTATGGGAGGTCAGATGATTGGCAATCCGGAAGATGCTTACATGGTATTCAATGAGTATCGGACCTTCAGCCCGCTGAACCTTACATACGCCCTTGCTGCAAGGAACGATTCCGAGATGACCGGATTAATATCCTCGCATCCCGGCGCGCTGAAGGAAATATACTCGAACAAAGACTACGTAATCTACGAATTCATCGAGAAACCAGGGAGTTCCAACATGTCTCTACTCGATTCTTTGGATATATATTCCCGGTATTACAACTCTTACCTTGGCCCCAAACATGTTAAAGACGCATTGAGTAAGCCGGTTATGATAATGCTGCACAACAGGGAAAACAACCAATCCCTCTGTACACAGGCCTATTCCAATATGACAATCGTGCCATGCACAGGAGAATATGATCTTCTGGTGGACGGAGACACCAGGGTGTTCAACTATTTCTTCCTCAATTCTTTCGGGGTGATACCGTTGGTCACGAATTCCCTTTACCTTTACAATAACGGTTTCATTTCGATCACTCCGGGCGATTCGATGAATGTGTCGGTCGACATCCCGAACAAGCTGCACCGGCCGGTCGACATGCTATTACATCTCTATGATGTCGGCATATACGCCAAAATCCATGCCGATGAGAAAAGCGCCCGGATAGAATTGACAAAACAGTCGAGCGAGCCTGCCATCCAACTGTCCCTGCATTTCTTTGCAAGAACTCTTGCATGGGTTGACCCTCAGCCGAAAAATTCCTACACTTACCCAAATATTCTTCTAAGCGTGCCTTATGCCATTGTGATGGAATTAAATGATAGGATAAGGGATTTATTTTAGAGGCTGCGGTTGCCTCAACAAAATGCCCTGTTTGCCGGGAAAATCTTTCATTTCATCGGGTCATGCTGGGATTAGAAGATTATTTTTTACAAACTGCACGGGGGATTCTTTAGCCTCATCGTTCTTTTTTGAGAGCGATTTCCCTTACTATCCTGTTTATCTTCTGCTCGTTTTTCCTGTTCGTGCTGTACATAAGGAAAATCAGGACGAATAAGACCATGAATGAGACGACCATGAGGAGGTCCAGAAGGCGGTAGAACATAAGCGGCTTGACAAACCCTTCGAGAGCTTCGGGGAATATTGTCACGAAAACAAAGCCCGCCCATATCGCCATCCAGATCGCCAGGTCATTGAAGCTTAAATTTTTTCTTTTATAATAAAGGTACGTGAGGTAGGCCATGAATAGGCCGAATGCAATCCCTATCAGCTGGATTCCCATCAACATTTTCTCATGCATGCAAAATCGCTATTGCCTTATCTTCCAAAGGAGCATTTTACAAAATATCTTTACGCCGTCAATGACTGTGGTCCCTTTATAGTTGTCGTGATATATCGTCTTTACCGGGGTTTCTCCGTATTTTAATTTGTGTTTGCTTGCATTAATAATGGATTCGGTCTCGACAAAGTAGCCTGTGGAATGCCAACGGATTTTTTTGTAGGCTTCTGCCGTGAATGCCCTGTATCCCGACTGAGTGTCTTTTGTTTTGATCCCGAAGAGGATGTCAAACCAAGAACGTATCCACCAGTTGCCGAATTTTGCTATCATGGGCATGTTCTTGTTCGGAGGCCTGGAGCCTATGACGAGATCGAGACCCCCCTCCTCAAGGGCTTTGACGAGATTCGGTATCTCCGAAGGATCATGCTGCCCGTCCGCATCGAGGACGACTATGAGATCGGCGTTTTCAGAAGCTCTATCGCACCCGGTCTGGAGGGCGAAACCCTTGCCCATGTTAACGATGTGGCGGAGGACTTTTGCGCCGGCCTTCTCCGCTTCCTGCATGGTGCCGTCCTTCGAGCCGTCGTCTACGACTATCACTGAGTCCGCGTACTTCTTCGTCTCTCTGATAACGTTCCCCACACGTCTCTCCTCATTGTACGCCGGGATTACCGCGACCGTTTTCATGGGCTCTGTCATGTTGTTTTCTTATGAGCGCGCGTCTTTTGCTGGATATGCAGAATCTGAGCTCATCATGCGCAGAATGGGTATTGGTAGATATTGGAAATGCGAAAATAAAAGAGGCGCGTTATCTCATGCAGTTTCGCATCCTTATTAAATCCCCTGAAAGATAATATATCTTTGGTAAATCTCCTCATGAAAGTCCTTTTCATATCCCGCAGGTTCTATCCCGACATTACGGGAGGAGGGCAGATATCCGCCTATCATATAGCAAAAGCCGTGAAGTCTCTTGGCCATGACGTATACGTCCTGACCTTCACGACTTCAGGATATAAAGAGGAGGATCTGGACGGCATAAAGGTCTTTCGTTACCCAATCCTCTATGTCAACATCCCGTTGATATCCCATTTCCTGAACCTTGAGGGGATGTATCTTCAGATGGCGTACAGGGCATGGAGGTTCACGGGCAGGATCAAACCCGACGTCGTCCACCTGCTTAATATTGAATCTATTTACCTGACTTCATGGATCCTGAGAATAAAGAGGATCCCCTCATTTGCCACCATCAACGATCCATGCCTGTGTTCCGTCGGCGACTGCGTTGATCATTCAGGAAAATCATGCTTGGAATGCTGCCCCTCCAAGGCCTTTGCATGCCTCATGAAAAAGAGAGGGACACCACGGGGTTTTGGATATTTAAAAAGATTCCTGGGTTCCATTTACCAGGTAATCCATTGCTGGGAGCTCAAATCCTCCGCAAAACAGGTAACCGAACTTTTTCCTGTCAGCCGGGCCATCGAGAGGCTTTTCTTGAAGAACGGCTTTGATGGAAGCCGCCTTAAGGTAATACGCAACCCGGTCCCTATTAAAGACAAGACCCGGACGGATCTTGGCCGGAGACTGGGTATCTCAGGAAAGAAAGTCATCCTCTATGCAGGGCGCGTGACAGCGGAGAAGGGCGTGCACTTGATGGTGGAAGCTATGAAATACATAGAAGACGCTGTTTTTCTGGTGGTAGGAAAGGGTAGTTATAAGAACGTTCACACAAGATATTACGAGCACCTTGAGGAACTGGTCAGGCGCGATAATCTGGAGGGAAAGGTTGTATTTGCCGGTTTCGTAGAGCACCGGGATATGGGAGACTACTATTCCATCTCAGACCTTCTGGTTTTACCCGGCACATACTATGAGCCCCTGTCCCGAATGCTGCTGGAGGCCGAGAGCTATGGAATTCCTGTTGTGGCCTCGGATGTGGGCGGGAACTCGGAGATAGTGGATGATGGAAGATGCGGGATATTGCTGAAGGCCCAGGATGCAGTCGAGCTGGCCGGGGCCGTTAAAAGAATCTTTGGAAACCACGAGGTCTACGAAGAAATGAGCGACCACTGCAGGGAAAAGATAATAAAAGAATTCTCGCCTGAAAAGGTCGGGCAAGATCTTGTAGAGGAATACGGAAAATATTTGGCCAGCCATTAGGAGTTAGAAAGGCCGTATATATCATCGGTCGGTACTAATATTATCCAAGTGAAATGAAACCTAAGTATCTTATCAGCAAGGCAAAGCAACACCTCAAGAGCGGGACACTGCTAAACACCACCGCTCAGAGGGTTTTCAGCACCGAGCCTTTTACCAAAGCAGTCAACAGTCGTCCGTATAATTTGGTCTATGGCAAGATCGTGAGTAAAAAGGCGCGGAAGTTCTCGGAAGATCCTCTAAAGCCATGCATCAGCGTAAACATAGAGACCACTAACCTGTGCAATGCAAGATGCGTGTTCTGCCTCAGGGAGACTATGACGCGCAAGGAGGGCTTCATGGACGCCGGCC
>Ga0315284_10001943_pt1 | contig 29574 bp, 31 predicted proteins | sample YL17G09_16_MG_FD_203696 | JGI IMG/M metagenome (GOLD analysis project Ga0315284, IMG submission 203696) | Sediment microbial communities from Yellowstone Lake, YNP, Wyoming, USA - YL17G09_16 | ecosystem: Environmental > Aquatic > Freshwater > Lake > Sediment | place: USA: Wyoming | collected...
TATGCCGGAGATTTTCGCTAACACGCCCGGTTTATCTATAACCATAAAGCGGATGTAATAACGGCTGGCGATTTCATCGATCTGGCGCATTTTTTTAATTGAGCTATCTGCGACTATATTTAAGGTCGGCTTAAAAAGTCCGGCCTTGATGTCTTGGGTTAAATCAACCAGGTCTGAAACCACCGCTGAGGCAGCGGAGAGACGGCCTGCCCCCGGGCCATAGAAGAGAAGGTTGCTGACTAAATCGCAAGATACATAAATCGCATTAAATATGCCGTCAACCGATGCCAAAAGATGGTTTCTGGGTATCATCGTCGGATGCACCCTTGCCTCTAATTCAGCGCCTTCTTTTTTAGCGATGGCTAATAATTTTATCTCCAAACCAAGCTCCCGGGCATAATTAATATCGGATAAAGATATGCGCGATATGCCTTCGATAAAGACATCTTTTAAATTAATGATTCTGCCGAAACAAAGATAGATCAATAAGATTAATTTATGCGCAGAGTCAATACCTTCTATATCCAAAGTAGGATTTTTTTCCGCAAACCCTTTTTGCTTTGCCTCAGCTAACGCCTGCTCAAAAGTCAAATTATTCTTGGACATCTGTGATAATATATAATTGGAAGTCCCATTGACAATGCCAAAAACACTGAAAAACCGATTGGCGACTAACCCCTCCTTTAATGATTTCATAATCGGTATGCCCGCGCCGCAGGAGGCCTCAAAATAGATGGATTTTCCGCGCAAAGAAGCCTTGTCGAACAACTCTTTGCCTTCTTCTGCCAAAAGGGCCTTGTTCGCGGTAATCACGTATTTTCCGTTCTGGAGTGCCTGCAGAATATATTCCTTTGCCGGATGTATTCCGCCCACGAGCTCAATCACAACATCAATCTGGGGATCATTAAGTATCTCGGCGGCATCCGCGGTAAGTAAACTTCTATCCACCTGAACCGTTCTTTTTGAGGAGATGTCTTTATCGCATATCTTCTTTAAAAATATATCTACTCCTATCTTCGCCCTCAAGAGTGACCGTTTATCTCTAAGAATCTTGACTACGGCGCTGCCTACATTACCAAAACCGATTAAGCCAACATTAATCTTTTTCATTGCTATCCTCTCTTAATTATTTTTCTTCAAATAATAGCTGACCGTATCTAACATAACCTTGCGATGTTTTTCATCTACCGTCAAAAATTCAAGCCTGGTATCATAAATTAAATCTTTAATAATTTCACGGGATTCCAGTACTTTTCCCACGAGCATAATCGGATTAGGGTCAAAAGGCAATCTAATCTCTAGCGCTAATTTTGTACCTCCCTCAAAAACCCGATTAGTGGTTAACAACATACCCCCCAGGCCCATATTCTTTGTCTGTGATATATCTACCGCATCCTCTTCTTCTAAAACGCGGTATGAAACAATAAACCTGGCACATATCCGTGGCTGTTTTCTTCTTTCCGGTCCCGCATAAGTCATTTAGCCCTCCTCTTTAAAGGTTGCTAAAGAACCCGCTCTAGAAACTTATCGGGGAGGTGGGACTTGAACCCACGGCCTTTTGAACCCCATTCAAACGCGCTAGCCAAACTGCGCCACTCCCCGATTTGCTTTATTTTTTTTGAAATCGGCAAATCGTACCGAGTCCGCCAAAGGCGGACGAGGTACTGCTCCTACTTTACTCCTCTTTCCCTTCCCGCGTCATCAAACTCCTTACTGCCTTAAAGGGAGATTTATTTTTATAAAGAACAGAGTAAACTTCCTCAGTGATTGGCATTTCCACCTTATATTTTAAACTCAAGACATAAGCGGATTTGGTTGTCGCAACACCCTCGGCAACCATCTGCATATGATTGATTATCTCTTTTAATGATTTGCCTTTGCCGATTTGTTCACCGACAAACCTATTGCGACTGTAGGGACTGATACAAGTGGTTACTAAATCGCCTAAACCACTTATGCCGCTAAAGGTGTGGGCCTTGGCACCCATTGCCTGGCCCAGCCGTGAAATCTCCGTCAAACCGCGCGCTAAAATTGCGGCCTTGGTATTTGTACCAAAACCCAAACCATCCGAGATGCCGCAGGCAATGGCAATGATATTTTTAAGGCTGCCCCCTAATTCTACGCCAATCACATCGTCGTTGGTATAAATTCTAAATCTTTCGGTCATAAAAATATTCTGCAGGGTTTTTCGTACTCCGGTGTCTCGCGAAGCAATCACGGCTGTAGTGGGTATACCGTTGATGACCTCTTGGGCAACCGTAGGGCCCGAAAGCACGGCAAATTTAAGGTTGCCTAATTCTTCATGGACAACTTCAGACATCCGCTTTAGGGTTTTAACTTCTATCCCCTTCGTAGCGCTTACGAATAGGGCATCCTTATTTAATAAATCAGTTAACCTTATCTTGCGTAGTACCTGCCGAACATATTGGGAAGGCACGGCTAAAATTAGCAAGTCTTTGCCCTTTACTGCCTCCCTCAAATCGGCAGTAATCTTAATCTGCCGAGGGATGGAAACAATCGGCAAAAATTTCTTATTAATTCTTTTTTTGTCTAAATATGCGGCGTACTCCTTTGATACGCTCCATAAGGTTACATCAAAACCTTTACAGAATAATAGAATTGACAACGTAGTACCCCAACCACCATCACCCAAAATAGAAATTTTCATATACTCTCCAATCTGGCCCCGGCCGCCCTCACCGACTCGGGCGGCGTACTAAACGGTGCTCCTCGTCGCACCAGCACCCCCAGCCGCCGTCACCAAGAATAGTAAACTCTGCTGCTGTACCTTGAGGGTAGTTGAATTTATTTCTCATTTTCTTTTTGCCGGCTTAAAAAATAAGCCTTAGGATAAATGTTGGTAAGATTCTTTTCTTCTCGCGTGATAAATCTGATACCGACATCGTAGCTGTTATTTATCCGCTTCTCGGCCCAGACTACCTTGCCTAATACGCCATTTTGATAAAGCAGGCATTTATTATCTATCTGGCGGCAAATTTCCAGGGTACTGCGGTCAAAAGAAAGCCAGAGAATATTATTTTTCGCTACCCCTTCTTTGATATTGCAGCGTACGCCTGTCTGACTGATATCTGAAGTATAGCCTTCTAATAATTTCGATACGGTCTTTTTCTTGCAGACCTTGTAGGCAAAAAGTATTATATAATCAAATCTGACGAACTTGCGGCGTTCGATACCGCTATATGCTTTTGCCATATTTATTTGTCCTGATCTTTGCCAACTCCCAGGCATATTCATATAAATGCAGTCCCTTACTTACGGCAACAATTTCTCCGTCTGCCACGCCAATCTCTTCTGCCATATAACGCTTAACCAACTGTAATCCGCCTAAGTTTGAAGGAAACCCGCCCCACAAATCCCAGGAACGAAAATAGAGAATAAAATGCAATTTTCCATAGCGTATCCTGGTATCAATAAGCCGCAGACACGGCGGATCCGCTAATTTTATGTCTGAAGGCATGCCGATTTCCATGATTGCCTGGTTGGTGCCAAACCCTTCGGTTTTGTAGATTTTGATTACCTCTTCAATCTGGTTTACCTTAAGCGGCACTTCCTTAATCATCTTTTTCCCGCCGGTTTTTTCCTCTATCTTTACTTTTGGCTCAACCAGCCGTTCGCCATAAGTATAATCTTCGGTTTCTGTCTTAGCTGCGGTTAAAAGATAATTCAAATAACCTTGAATGTAATCCATATCTGTAGGAGCTGGTATATTCATCCCTTCCGGAATAACCGGAATTATCTGGTGCCCGGGCTTTTTCACGCGGACCACGACAAAATCAAATTCCAGGCGCCGCTGCCCTTTATAGCTACCGCGGTCAATGATATAAACATAACCACAGTCTAAAATCTTGGCCAGACATTGAAACCAGGCATCGTCTAAATCAAAGGCTTCGATATATACTGGCTTTAAAAATTCGTCTTCCATCTTGAGCTTATAAAGCCGTCAGGCTTGTTCTTTCTTGGCATCCCTGTCGTTCTTAAACTTGAGAAATAATCTAAAACTATTTAAAATCTGGGGGATGGGTAAGTTTTTGCCGATGTATCCGGAACAGCCGAGTTCCTGAGACTTCAGAACCAAATCGTCGTCATACCCAAAACCGGTAATCATAATCACGGTTAAATTCGGTTTTAAAACCCTGATTTGTTTGAGGGTCTCCAGGCCGCTCATTCCCGGAAGTTTGATGTCCAAAAGCACGATATCAAAATCTTCGCTTTTTATCCTTTCTAACGCCTCTTCGCCCGTCCCTACGCTATTAACGGTGCAATTTTCTTTTTTTAATAAATCGATAAACAAATCTCTTATCGGAGCCTCATCGTCAACTACGAGCACCTTATAGGATAACATTTTTATCCTCCTTTTGTTTTTGCCATTGGCAGTTTAATGATAAAGGTAGTGCCTTTGTTTACTTCAGTCTCCACATTTATAGCACCCTTGTGGTTTTCGATTATATTATAACAGATAGATAGCCCTAAGCCCGTACCTTCTTTCTTGGTGGTAAAAAACGGCATAAATATGTGCTTTAAATCCTCGGGAGGTATGCCCGGCCCGTTATCGCTAATACGTATTTCAACGGAATCCGGGATTAAATTTCTTGTCTTTACGACAATCTTTCCTCCGTGCGGCAAAACCTGATAGGCATTCATTAATAAATTAATAAATACTTCTTGCAATTGATTGAAATCTCCCATTACGGGGTATAAATTTGTCGCAAAATCTTTAACCAACTCTACCTTTGCTTCCACCCATTTCTGATAGTTCAGGAAGGGTATTACGCTTTCAACGATGGCATTTATATCCAGGGCTTGTGCTTTCCCCGGATGATAACGCGAGAACTTAAGGAGCCTATCGGCTAAGTTGCGGATCCTATCCGTCTGAGTCCTGACGACGTCGAGCTCCTTGCGCATTTTATCATTTAAGCTATTTTCTTCTAATAATAACTCTACCCTGCCAGAAATAACAAACAGCGGGTTATTGATTTCATGCGCCATACCGGCAGAAAGTTGCCCTATCGCCACCATCTTTTCTGTCTGCAATATCTGAAATTCCATCTTTTTTCTCTCGGTTATATCTTTGACAATGAAAATATATCCGACCGGCTTACCCGTGGTATCTAAAAATTGATGCACGGTGAGAATAGCCGGAAAGGTATGCTTATCTTTTCTCACTAACTCGATCTCGGTTTCGTATTGGCCTTTATCTTTTACATGTTCGAAAATGGAAGGTAATTTTGATTTGACATCTTCTTCCAAATGAAAGATACTGACATCCTTGAAAATAACCTCTTCCCTTTTCCAGCCAAACATTATATCCGAACCCATGCCGTAATAGGTGATTTTTCTTTCGAGGTTAATGGCATAGAGCGCATATTCTTTTATATTTGATAAAACCTCTTTAACCGTCTCATCGATCTTCTTCAGGGAGGCTTCCTTGGCGGTGACGTCCGTCATATCATTCCCGATACACAAACAGCCGTGCACGGCATCGGATTCGGATAATATCGGCGTCAGGCTCCAAGAGATTAAGCGCTCTTCATTATTAGCGTTTTTCACTGCGCCGTTATAGCTATTTGGCCTTTTATACATTAGGCAATCGTCCATTACCGACTTAAACATCTGCTGTTTTATCTTGGCCGTATCATCTTGATAAAGTATATTTAACCAATTCGTTCCGATGATTTCCTTCCTGGGCTTGCCGACCAGCTCCTCGACTAATCTGTTACAGAGCGAGACCTTGCCATCCGTGTAAACATAAAGTATAAGCACGGAGGCATTATCGATAATTTTATTTACCAGGTTCTGCGACTCTTGCTGAAAGAACCGGATGTACTGAGCCGGTAATTTTTCTTTCTTTTTAAAGAATTCGAATGCCATTTTTTTCTGGAGCGGGCAACGGGACTCGAACCCGTGTAGGTAGCTTGGAAGGCTACTGCACTTCCTCTGTGCTATGCCCGCATCGTCCGCTATAGGTCCTTCCTCGTTCACTTTGTTCGCTCGTCAGGACCATTTTTGCTGATGTTCTAACTTAAGGCAAAAATGGGCAGGGAGGGATTCGAACCCCCGAAGCACAAGTGCAACAGATTTACAATCTGTCCCTTTTAGCCGCTTGGGTACCTGCCCATATTTTCTCAAAGCTGGCGAGAGGAATCGAACCCCCGACCCAGTGTTTACAAAACACTTGCTCTACCGACTGAGCTACGCCAGCGTCAAAATTATCTAAGAACACTTTTTGATTGCCAAGGGAATCTTCTCTATTATATCCGACGCAATCATGCCAAGCTGCGTTTTTTCTCCTGCCGCTAAATCTCCGGCAACGCCGTGAAGATAAACCGCGTATTTAGCAGCGTTAAACGCATCTAAACCCTGCCCTAGAAAAGCCGCAATCATTCCGCTTAAAACATCGCCGCTGCCGGCAGTCGCCATTCCCGGATTACCGGTTCTATTAATATAGCAATTACCTCTCTCATCTGCAACAACGGTATCGCGCCCTTTCAAAACTAAAGTTACTTTATAATCCTTGGCAAATTTTTTGGCAATCTCTTTTCTTTTATTTTGAACCTTAACTACAGTTATCCCTAAAAGCCTTGCCATCTCACCCGGATGCGGCGTCAATATCCTTGCGACCTGCGACCTGTGACCTGTGACTTTTAATAAATCTAAATGCCCCACTAAGGCATTCAACCCGTCCGCGTCAATAATCGCAGGCTTAGCGACTTGAGGGATTAACTTACGTACCAGTGCCTGGGTAGATTTATTTTGCGATAAACCCGGGCCAACTACCAATACATCAACCTCTTTAAAAAAATCTTTTATTTTTTTATAGGCAGCGAGGCTCAAGGTTCCCTCTTGCGTCTGGGCCAACGGAAAGGTCATCACTTCTTTGGGTTTTATCTTGATTATTGCGCTATTTAAACTCTTCGCAATACCTAAGGTAACCAATCCAGCACCAGCACGCATTGCCGCTAAAGCGGTAAGAACCGCTGCGCCTGAATATCTTGCGCAACCGGCTAAAACAAAGATGTGTCCGAAATCGCCCTTATGCGCATCAGGGCTTCTGTGTAATAATTGCGTTGGCAACCGCATAATTTTTTACATGCGAGATAGATACGTGGACGTCCATCTTTTTATTTCTTCCGTTTAAAATCACGCAGCAAGGTTTGCCTTCTTTATCGTTCAAAATCTGGACGTCCTTCCAGTTTAATTTTGCATCGCCTAAAGCCTTAAATACCGCTTCTTTCGCCGCAAACCTACCCGCCAGATGCTGGTATAAACTGCCGCGCGTTTTGGCATTTTCTAATTCGTCCTTGGTAAAGACGCGGTTTAAAAATTCATTACCCCATTTTTCCACGGCTTGACGCAGCCGTTTTACCTCGGTTATATCTACACCGGTTCCGATAATCATCTTATCAAAGCCTTCATTTCCCTGACTGCCCGCTCTAAGCCCACTAATACCGCACGGCAGACTATTGAATAACCGATATTTAACTCTTTGATACCTTTTATTCTTGCCACCCTGCTGACATTATAGTAATTTAGGCCATGGCCGGCATTGACGATTAAGCCTTTTTTACTCGCGTAGGAGGTTGCCTCCTGCAGCTCTTTAAAATATCGCTGCCTTAGCCGTTCATCTGTTGCATCGGCATATCTGCCGGTATGTAATTCAATCATTTCCGCGCCGATAATCTTTGCGGCATTAATCTGTTTTTTATCCGGGTCGATAAATAAACTCACCTCTATACCGGCTTTTTCTAATTTATCTTTAACCGATTTTATCTTTTTCAAATTCGCTGCTACATCCAGCCCGCCTTCGGTAGTTAATTCCTGCCTTCTTTCCGGAACCAGTGTTGCCTGGTAGGGCCTTGCCTTTACTGCAATATCAACGATGTCTTTAGCAACAGACATCTCCAGATTCAATTTCGTTTTTAGCACCTTTTTCAATAAGAACAAGTCTTTTTCTTTAATGTGCCGGCGGTCTTCTCTTAAATGTATCACAATACTATCCGCACCCGCAGCCTCGCAAATCAAAGCAGCAAAGGCCGGCTCGGGCTCTACGCCCCTGCGCACTTGCCTTAATGTTGCGATATGGTCTATATTTACTCCGAGCCTAGGCATCTGCTTAATAATTAAACTGCCGTATCTCTCCCCCGACATAAAACCAAACCAGAATCGCCATGATGAACGCGAGGAGCTTGAGCCACGGGTGATAAGTAAACCAATGAATAATTCTTTTAGTTAAATCAACTTTCTTTTCCGGCATCTTCTTTTTTTATCTTGATAATTTCCTTAATCTTTAAGAGCAGCTCTTCTTTTTTTAATCCTTCGTAGAGCCTGCCCTGATGGACTAAGGAAATAACGCCTCTTTCTTCCGAAACCACAATCACGATGGCATCCGTTTCTTCGGATAATCCAATGGCAGCGCGGTGGCGCGTGCCCAGAACACGGCTTAAATCCTGATTCCCGGTCAGAGGGAATAAGCAACCGGCAGCGGCAATGCGGCCGTGCTGTATCACAGCGCCTCCGTCGTGCAGAAGGCTGGTAGGGGTAAAGATGGTCTGGATAATCTCGGAAGAAACGTTGCCGTCGATAACCACTCCGCTTTCGATATAAGATTTCAACGAAGTTTCTTTTTCGATTGCAATCAGTGCGCCGATTTTATCCTTTGCCAGCATATCCGTAGCTTTAACTATCTCGCGTAAGATGTAGTCCAATTCCTCTTCCCGTAAGACCGTGCCAAATAAATGCCGTTGCCCCAGGCGTGCTAATCCCTGCCTTATCTCCGGATGGAAAATGATTAACATTGAAATAACCGAGATGGCAAATAGTTTGGTAAATAACCACTCGAGCCGCTCAAATCCTAACTTCTGAAAAATAAAAAACGTCACTAAAATGATTATGATGCCACGTAATACATATACCGCACGCGTGCCTTCAAAGAAAAGCATAATGTGGTAAATCACAAACCAGAGTATGGCAATCTCAATAATTGGCTTGATCAAACCGACAGAATTGATATAAGTAGAAATGCTCATGATATTTTATTTATCGCATCCAGTACTTTTAACGACTGTTTTACTGCCTTTACGTCATGCACCCTTAAAATATCTGCGCCGTTAGCCCCTGCCCAGATACAGGCGGCCAGTGTCCCGGAAATTCTTCTTTCCGCAGGTTCATGCAAGATTTTTCCCAGAAAAGATTTTCTGGAAGGCCCGACTAATATGGGCAGGCCCAAAACTTTAAACTCTTTCAGCCTCTTTAAAATCTCTAAATTATGGAGCCTCGTCTTGCCAAAACCAATACCCGGATCAACAATCATCTTTTCCCTGCTTATCCCCAAATCCAAAGCGGTCTTTATGGCTTTATCCAAATAGGCGATGATTTCATCAATCAATGATTGATAGACGGGATTTTTTTGCATATTCCGAGGCGCCCCTCGCATATGCATAATTACTATACCGGATTTATATCTCGAGACAACTTTTGCCATCTTGATATTGCGTAGCCCGGTAATGTCATTGACGATAGCCGCTCCGCAATCCAAAGCCGCCTTGGCTACCTCTGGCTTATAAGTATCGATAGATATAGGTACCTTGATTTTTCTGGCTAATCTTTTGATTACGGGTATAGTCCTGGCTAATTCCTCTTTTACCGATACTGCCCTTGCTCCTGGCCGGCTAGACTCTCCTCCGATATCAATAATATTGGCACCGTCTCTAACCATTCTCTCTACAAAATCTATTATCCCTAAGACCTGAGACTTAAAACCTGAAACTTTATATAATCCGTCTGCACTAAAAGAATCAGGGGTAAGATTGACAATGCCCATAATCAACTTGCGCTTCCCAATTTTTAATCTGTACCTACCCAGATCTAACGTAAAGTCGTCCCTTTGATAATTCTCCAGGGTAGTATTTAATTCCTCGTATAGCCTATCCAATCCAAAGGGTTGCTTTCTTAATTTAGTATCGAGGCGCCTCAACTGCGCAAGATTACCCATCAAGAGGCAATCGGTCTTCTTCCGCCTGCCGGTTAAGGCATCGCGGGCTACTGCGGCATCTGCCCCCAAAGAAAGCATCTCTTGCTTTAAGATATTTGCCGTAATATTGGAGAGATTGTTGATGCGGATAAGATAGCGAAGTGCCTTCGGCCACATTATCTCAATGCCGTATTTATCTACGCGGATATCCTGCATGATTTTTTTTAAATCACGCGAATGGTTGGCTTCAAGAATCCTCATCTTTTCTATCTATCCCCAAAAGCTTTTTTACTTCTTCGCCGCTCATGACTTCCTTTTCCAATAAAACCGCGGTGAGGGTTTTTAATTTATCGCGGTTTTGCTCCAGGAGATTCTTTGCCTTATTATAGGCCTCATCAATAATTTTTTTTACTTCCTCGTCGATTAAACGCGCAGTCTCTTCGCTGTAGTTCTTTTCCTCCATGATATCGCGGCCTAAAAATATCAGGCCTTCTCTGCGGCCTAAGGCAATGTGGCCGAGCTTTTCTGACATTCCGAATTGACAGACCATCTTGCGGGCAGTCTGTGTGGCTATCTCCAAGTCATTTTGCGCTCCGGTAGTTACTTCCGAAAGGCTTATCTCTTCAGAGGCCCTTCCGCCCAACATCAGCGCGATTTCGCTAATCAATTCTTTCCTTGACCAATAATGCCGGTCTTCTAAGGGCGGCGTAAAGGTATAGCCGCCGGCTAAACCGCGCGGGATAATGGAGACCTTTTTCAAAGGATTGACTTCTGGTATCAGCAAAGATAAAAGCGCATGACCGGATTCGTGCAAGGCAGTAATCTCTTTTTCTTTTTTTGACATGATGTGGCTCTTTTTCTCCGGACCCATCATTACCCTCTCTATGGATTTCTCAAAGTCAATAGTATCTACTGCCTCTTTATTATGCCTGGCGCCTAAGAGTGCTGCTTCGTTGCAGAGATTAGCTAAATCTGCCCCGGAAAATCCCGGGGTTGAGCGGGCAATCGCTTTTAAATCTATACTGGGAGAAAGTTTTATTTTACGCGTATGCACCCTGAGTGTCTCTTCCCTGCCCTTGATATCCGGAAGATTGACGATAATGGTCCGGTCGAACCTTCCCGGCCTAAGCAGTGCGGGGTCCAGGGTGTCCGGACGGTTAGTCGCGGCAATCAGGATTAATCCCTGCTGCGCATCAAAACCGTCCATCTCTACGAGCAATTGATTCAGGGTTTGTTCTCTTTCATCGTGCCCGCCGCCGATACCGGAAAAACGTAACCTGCCTACCGCATCTATCTCGTCAATAAAGATGATTGCGCCTCTGCCCGAGGTCTTTCCTGCGCGTCTGCCCTGCTCGAAGAGATCCCGAACCCTGCTGGCACCCACACCGACGAACATCTCGACAAAGTCTGAACCCGAAATACTAAAAAACGGGACTCCGGCTTCCCCGGCGACAGCCCTAGCAATTAACGTCTTGCCGCAGCCCGGAGGGCCGACGAGTAATACCCCTTTGGGAATTTTTCCGCCCAGCCTTTGGAATTTCTTGGGATCCCTTAAAAACTCAATTACCTCCTGTAACTCTTCCTTTGCCTCATCAACGCCGGCCACGTCCTTAAAGGTAACCTTTTCGCTTTCTCCTTCGATATGCATCTTAGGCTTCACTTTTCCAAAAGCCATAATCCTGCTGCCTAATTGCTCTCCGCGTGCCGCCATTCCCCACCAAAGCAGCAAGAGCAATAAAACCGGGCCAAACTGAATAAATAAAGTCGGCCAAAAGGTATTTAAGGGTTGGACCTCAAAAGGCACGGCATTATCCCTGACAACTTTGAGCAATTCTTGATCGTTATCCGGTATATTCAACCTGAATTTTTCGTTATCTTTAAATTCTCCCTTAAGCTGATTTTCTGTCTTAACCAAGGATTTAATCTTCTGCGGTTCATTCTTGAGTGTCTGGTAAAATTCGCTGTAGGTAATTTCCCTGGGAACGCCAGTAACCGATACCGTAAGGGACTTGACGATGAGTAGATAGGCAATTATACTGATAATCAGCCAGCCCGCGGGTATACGCTTAAATTTTTTGTTCTTTTTGGACTTAGGGATATTTTGGTCAGCCATATTTTTCACCTCAATCAAATAGCCATATCTAATTCCTAAAGATAATTATTTACAGATTTTTCATTATATACTTAAATATCTGCAAAATCAAGTATTTATTAAATTATCTGCGGTAAAAAAAGAGGTGGTTTTTCTTTTTAACTACGGATATGCCTTTAGGTAGGTCAACTACGGAATTGACTGGCCGGTTGAAAAGTAAATCCTCTATCTCCCTTATATGCTTAAAGGTAAGGCTGCGCATATCGCCTTTTATGGCAGCAACACTTTTGCGCAATGCCACTCTCAAGATTGCCGGGTGTAGTTGCTTTAGCTTTTTCAGGCTTAAGTTTTGTTGATGTTCTCTGGTTACCCTCTTGGCTGCCAGGTTTAAATAATCATAGTCAAAACCAACGCATTCTGCCATATGGCATAGGATTTCTTTGATCCTGCGGTTATAATGCTTTTCCAATAAAGGTATAAGCCTATTTCTTATCTTGTTGCGCAAATAAATATCTTCTAAATTAGAAGTATCGATGCGGGGTTTTATCTTTTTCTTTCTTAAATACGCTTCTATTTCGCTGCGCTTTACTTCAATTAACGGCCGAATGATTTGAAAGCCGGATATTCTCCTTTTAGGCAAAATCCCCGATAGGCCATATAAACCAGTGCCCCTTAAAATGCGCATGAGCACGGTTTCTGCCTGGTCATCCAGGTTATGGCCTAAGGCAATCTTACGGGCTTTTATATCCTTGGCTACCTTGAATAAAAAACCCAGCCGCGCATTCCTGGCAATTTCTTCCAGCGAACCTTTTTTGGCTAAAGCCCTTACTTTAATCTGGGCAGTAGTGACCGGTATCTTAAGTTTCTCAGCCAGCCTTTCTACAAATTCAGCATCTTTATAGGAATTATTTCTGAGCATATGGTCTAAATGCGCGATATGCAACTTTAGGCGTAGTTCTTTTTTTAGGCCGTTTAATAGATATAAGAGAGCTACGGAATCCGGCCCGCCTGATACGCCAATGACAATTTTGTCACCCTTATCGATAAGCTGATATTTTTTTATGGTATCTTTTACTTTATCTAACATCTTCGGGGAGAAATTTTAGGGACACCTAGAAAAAGGTGCCCCTTATAAGCCACCGACCAAGCCAGGTCCCTCGCTTTCGCTCGGGATTAAATTCGCAACCGTCCGCCTTCGGCGGACTACACTTTACCTCGCTTGCGCTGCGTAAAGTGTCTGCTCATTTAAGTATGAGCAGACGGAAATTAACCTCAAGACTCCATTAACCTACTACCTGACTTTTTCATCCTTCTTTATTTATCAAGTAAATATGAATTATTTTTTATTACATGCCGAGTTCTTTCAATTTGTTTTCAATTTTTAATATGTGCCCTAATTCTTCATTTTTTAATTTGTCTAAAAATACTTTCGTATCCAATGTAAAAGAATGCTTGGCCATATCTTCATAGAAACCGAAGGATGACTTTTCTCTAATAAGTGCTAAGGTCAGCAGTTCTTTTAGGTTTGTTGGCTTTTTGTATCTTTCTTTTTTTTCATATTTTATCATTTTTAGCCTCCCGTTGTTTTAATGACTTAAATCATTTTTGCCGAAAGTCTCTAAAAAAATCTGGTGGCTAGGTCCCTCACTGCGTTCGGGATAATTCGCTTACATAATTATAGCGAGCGAATTAAGTATGCCCTGCTTCGCAGGACCACTCTCTGAAGGCTGGTGGCTAGCCCCCTCACTATGTTCGGGGGCCGCCACTGATATGTAATAGCTGGTGGCGGAGAGTGGATTTAAACCACCGACCAAGCGGGTATGAGCCGCGTGCTCTATCAGACTGAGCTACTCCGCCATAAATCTTCTTCGTTTGCCTCTGGCTAACCTATGGCAGCCTTTACTTTATCGAGTAGTTCTTTCAAGCTAGAGGGTTTCATCAAAAAATCATAGGCGCCGATTACGCCTATCCTCTCATTGATCGACTGAGGGTCGAGTTCCTTTCCCGTAAGAAAGATTATCGGTATATCTCTGGTGGTTTTTTCTTTTTTTAAATCTCTCGCTACGGCGTAGCCATCCATATCCGGCATGGCAATATCTAACAATATCAGATCGGGTTTCCCCGTCTTCGCTAAATTTAACCCATCTTTAGCTCTCGAGGCAGTTATGCAATCGTAATTACTATTATTCAATTTCTTCCCAATAAGGTTCAGAATATCTTCTTCGTCATCTATAACCAAAATCTTTTTCTTATCCATCTTAACCTCCTCAATTTTCCTTCTCTTTACAATCAGAAAATTGATCCCGAGCCTCAGCCAATTAACTTAAGAGGCGAGGGACAATTAGCGCAACAAATTTAAAATTTTCCGCAGGAAAATAAAATAGCCGATAATCAGGGCATTAATTGAAGCGATAAGAACTACCCCTGCCGAGATATCTTTTATTATCTTAAGGAGAGAATGGTATTTATCCGTAAACATATCGATAATCAATTCAATCGCCGTATTAAACATCTCAGCGAGGAATACAATACTGACGGTTAGGCAAAGAACCATAAATTCAAAAACCGTCAACTTTAAAATAATCCCCAAAAAAAATGCCGCCAGGCCTAATAAAAAAATTATGCGCATATTGCGGTGAAAGAAAAAAAGATAGACAATGCCTTTTATCGCATAGCTAAAACTTTCTTTTAAGGGGTGAAGTTTAAAAACGCTTCTAAAAATCTTCAGCCTCATCTTTTTTTGTAGGCCTCCAGATACGCATCGCAATAAATCTGTTTATTTAAAATTAGCTCGGCAGTGATTAAGGCATCCATCAGCTCTTTATCCAAAGGATCAAGTATGGCGGCATCCAGGCCATAGGCAGCTGCCATGGTCACAAAGGTGCGGTTAACCAGGCTACGCACGCAGGTACCCTGTGAAACATTACTTAATCCGACGATAGCCTTGGGAGGCGGGTCAGAAATTATCTTAAATTCACGGATGGATTCCAAGATATCCTTCATCTGTACTTGAGCAACGTTAACCGGCAAAACTATCGGGTCAAGATAAAGGTCTTCAATAGGAAAACCCTGGTCAAGGCAAGTCGCAACTATCGTTACGGCTAATTCTAACCTTTGGTCTTTGTTCTGGGGGATGCCTTTTGAACTTATCGTCAGGCCAATGAGCCTGGCATTATATTTTTTGGCTAAGGGGATTAATACTCCCATTTTTTCCACATCGGCAGTAGTAGAATTGATGATGGCCTTATTTTTTACGACACTCAACCCTGACTCAACAACCTGCGGCTTACTGGAATCTATCGCCAACGGCTTATCGGTTACCTCCTGGATTGTTTCTACTAACCACTTTATATCTTCGCTGGGCTTCCCCGATACCGGGCCGCAATTTATATCCAGGGCATCGGCGCCGGCTTTAATCTGTTGGAGCGCACACTTTTGTATTTCTGCCTTATCTTTTTCTTTAATTGCCTGGCCGATGTTTTTGTACATCCCGTTAATCAGCTCGCCGATTATAAACATTTTTATCTCCTGAATAAATCTTCGATATACTTATTTACTTTATCGATTGCCTGAGGATGGCGCATCACCAAGATATCTGCGCCAGCCTGAATTAAAGCCGTAGCCGTAATTGCCTCCCAGATTATACCGCGTTCTGTTTCCGGGCCCCAGCCAGGGGACTCTACTGTTTTCGCCTTGGCCTCTTTGGCACGCCAGGATTCCTGTCCGACGAAACAGATGAACGGGGAAGCCACGGTTTTATCGCCGGCTAAAGCAGCCAGCCTTGCCCGTTCCATGATTGAATAGGCGTATTCCAAGCCATACCCCAATGCGCCGATCGTCGGATTAATCACAATACGCTCTAAAGGAAGCCCCATATCCGAAATCAAAATATTTAATTGCTTGGCGATATTTATATCAATGGGCGATTGGGCAATAATATTATGGCCGTCGGCTAATACCGCCGCGGTTAAGGTTTTATAATTATCCTGGACTGCCTCGCCAATCAAACAACGCTCGCCCTTAGCAACCTCACAACAAGCCGGTAAGACTAAATTATCTTTACTATCGTCGCCGCAACCTAAAATAATTAACGGCACCTTTACTTTTTTTAATAATGCTGTAACTAACTTTGCTTCTTCATCCACGCTGCGATTGCCAAAATCCGGATGAGCACCCTGCAATCTTAGATAAAGAAGCTCAGCCCGATAATCTTTCACGCATTTATCTGCCCAGCTTAAGGTATCGGGTAGTACACCTCCATAGGCTTTAATCAATTCTTCCGGCCAATCCTTTGGTTCTATGTCCCAAATCTCCCAGGCCACAACCGGCTTATAGGGAATCTCTCCTTCATTAAACAGGCAAGATAAAGTCTGCTGGCCGCCAACCTTCACTACTTTAGAGCGGCTTCCTCTCTCCTCAGGTGTAGCACCGAGATTGACGATATTAATTGCAGCCGACCATTTTTCTTTTAATTCTAATGCCATATCTTATCTCCCAAGATACGTAAATTATTTAATGCGCTATTATCGTCTTTTAAATCCAATAAAGAACGGCCGTTTAAACTCATCTCCTGTATCTGGGGGTCTTCGGGAATGTTGCCTAAATAATCCATGCCCTTGATTAAATCCCGAGGGTTAATTTCGCTACGATTAACCAGCAGGAAATTTTTCTTGGTTTTTATCTTCAACTCTTTAACCAGCTCAAAGATTCTCTTTGCCGCACGCATTCCCGCAACCGAGGCATCCGAAACAATGAGCAGAACATCCGCCTCGCGGGTAGTGCGCCGTGATAAATGCTCTAATCCTGCTTCATTGTCAATGACGATGTAATCATAATCTTTGATTAATTTAGAAACGATGTTTCTTAAGACATTATTTACGTAACAATAACAACCCGGGCCTTCGGGCCTGCCCATGGTCAAAAGATCAAAACCTTCTTGTTCTTGTATTGCGGCCTGGATATTGTATTCAATGAACCTATCCTTTGACATACCGGCGGGAATTTTAGAGGGGTCGCTGGCAATGTCGTCCAGAATTTTGCCCATACTCTCTTTAACCTCTATTCCCAAAAATTCTGCCAGGTTGCTATTCGGGTCAGCATCCACGGCTAATAGAGAACCCAGTTTTTTTTCCTTAATCAACCTCACTATCAGCGCAGCAACGGTAGTTTTACCTGTGCCGCCCTTGCCGGCGATGGCAATGGTATAGCCCATATCATTACACCTTTACTGAAGGAAATTTATTTAAATCCGTGTGCGGGAAAAATAAGGCTGCCATATACTCATCCATATATTTTGGCTCAACCGATAATTCAAAATAGGTAATCTTTTGCGCGATATTCCCCGCCTTCTTCATTGCCTCATAAGAAAGCAATGCTGCCCTCGCTCCGGATAAAGAACTATTACCCACAAAAATAAACTTTTCTCTCTTAAGATCCGGCAGCAACCCTATTCTTATTGCATTCTCGATATCAATATAATTACCGAATCCTCCGGCAATAAAGAACTTTTTTATCTCTTCGAACTTAAAGCCCATGTATTTAATTAAAATGTTTGTTGCCGCGTAAATCGCCGCCTTTGCGCGCTTAAGGTTTTCGATATCTGCCTCGGTAATTACTATGTCGGATGCCGAATCAGCGTCTTCTTTAAAAGCAACGATAAATTCTTTACCGTATTCGTTATCCCGGATGCGCTTGGACTTCTCTTTTTTAATTTTACCGCTTTTATCAAGCAGGCCCATGCGTAACATCTCGGCGACGATATCAATGTATCCGGAGCCGCAGATGCCGCGCGGCTTGGCTTGCGCGATAGTATTATATGCCACACCAAATTCTTCGGGCGTAATTTTTACTTTCTGTATAGCCCCTCGGCTGGCGCGCATACCGCAGCTTACCCCTGAACCTTCAAAGGCCGGGCCGGCAGAGGCAGAGGCAGAGATTAAAAAATCTTTATTGCCCAGGACAACCTCACCGTTGGTGCCGATATCAATCAAGATGCTTAAATCATTTTCTGTATCAAGGCCGCAAGATAAAACTCCGGCAGTAACGTCTCCACCGACATAGCTAGACACACCTGCTACACAAGATAATAGCCCGCGCGGATTTATCTTTATCCCCGCTTCAGACGCGCGCACCGTCGGGAAAAAATTTGCCGTGGGCACATAAGGCTGGTGTCTAATATAAGTAGGGTCAACCCGCAGTAATAGATGCACCATGGTGGTATTACCGGCGCACAAGACACAGTTGACGTCATTAAGGTCTACCTCGTGTTCCTGGATGAGTTCCTGAATCATTTGGTTCATTCCGTCAATCACCGCGTGATGCAATTTTTCTAAACCATCCGGTTGCTGGGCATAAACGATGCGCGTGATAATATCGCTGCCAAAACTTGCCTGCTTATTATAGGTGGCCTTGGTACCTAAGACTTGCTTGGTATTTAAATCGACTAACTGTCCGGAGATAGTGGTGGTTCCGATATCAAAACAGAGGCCAAAATTTTTATGGGAGGCATCGCCTTGCTCAATAAGCACAATCTCCGTTGTCCCGTTTCTTTTCCCTAAGGTGGCGGTAATCTTCCAGTCCGAAGAACGCAGTAACTCTCCCAGGCGCCTGATATTGGCTAAGCCGGTTTGCATAATCGGTATATCCTGAATACGCCGAATCTGCCGATAGAGCCTTTCTAAATCGCTAATCTTGTCCTCTAAATCCGGGGGAGGCAATTCCAGATATAACTTGGTGGCTAAGGGCGAATGCACAAAAATCTCTTCACCCAAAATAGAAGTTGCGGGCTCTACTTCTTCTGACTCTGTATAAAACCCTTTCAGCCTTAAATCTATTTCCTCCTGAGTCAATTTCTCAAAGTCCAACCTTGATTCAGGCGGAACTTCTATTTCCAAATCACTCTGTGCGCTGGTTAAACAGGCAAGATAAATTCCCCGCCTTCTTTCATCCACGCTAATCCTTCCGCTGGGCTGGGTAAAAACCTGCCCTTTTTTTAAGATTACCTTACACCTGCCGCAGACGCCGTCGCCGCCGCAACTGGAATTAATATAGACTGCGGCGGATAGGCTCGCGGAAAGAATCGTCTTGCCTTTCTCCACTTCTATACTTTTATTATCCGGATAAAACGTAACTTTAAATTTTTCCATATTATTTTTGTTTCAGATTGTTCCAAGCATCGCTATTTTATATTCGCTGGTTCAGAAGTGATTTGGTACAAAATACTTTTCGTTTTTTCATCTACACCGATTCCTGCTTTGTTATAAATGTCGGCGATATAAACTAAAGTTTCTGCTATAGTAAGATAATCGGGTTTCAATGTATTTACTAATTCAAGAGCCTCGTACAAGAGTGGCAAACTTTTATTTCTTTCTCCTGTCTTCGCATAATAAAAAGCCATGCCGGATAAAATTTCTGCGTTATTTACGGGAAAACCTGCCATCCCTAAAACATCCAACGATTGGAATGCCTCTTTGTATTTCTGCGACTCTAGAAAATGCAATGAAATGTTGTATTTAGCTACTTTATAACAACAATTTATATTGTAATAAATATTTAAATCGGGGTCATTGTAAATAGGGGTATCGTTATGGTACTCTCTCGCGGTAGCCGTTTTAAATTCGTTTTCAATTGTTTTAAGCCGCGGATAACTGTTTTCGACTTGTTTTAATAATAGAATAGCTTGTTCATATAATCCAGACTTAGCACAATTTTCAGCCATATTAGATAAAATACACCCCTTTTGATCATCGCTTAAATTGTTAGCTTCCTGGGTAGCTTCAGACAATATCTCAGTTGCTTTTTCTTTATCCCCTGCCTTTAAATATATGGCGGCTATCTCTACGAAGGTTGCGAATTTATTCCTACGATCCTGTATTGACTTTGCTGTTATCATGGCCTCATTTAATAATTCCTCGGCTTTGCTTTTTTCTCCAATCCGAATATGTGCCTCGCCCAATTTAACTAACGCATTCGCTTTTTGAAAAGTAAAAAATAGCGGATGCTGATTTTTGATATCTTCATTTAAAGTTTGGCTGGCCTGCTTTAAAACGTGAATGGCTCGTTTTCTATCTTTGGCATCCGAAAACACAACAGCTATTTCTGCTAAGGTATAACCGTTTTTAGTCAGTTTGAGGGCCTGTTCCAGTAATTTTAATGCTTTCTTTTTTTCTCCATTTTCTATAAGTTTACCGGCTATTGCAATGAATGTCGCAGATCTGGTTTCGGGTTTATTTATTGTTTCAGCTAATTGGATAGCACGGTCATATTCTTTTAATTCCATATAAGCTATCGCCACTTTTGAGATTGGATTAAGAGGATAACCATACTGATATAGACCCTGGGCAATCTGCTGCGCCCTTGATAACAACTCAAGGGCTTTTTTAAACTCTCCGGCCTTAGCAAGGCTAACGGATATTCCGATCAAGGCCTCATTTTTGTAATCCATAAAATTTTTAAAGGCTGCAGTTTCCGTTACCTCTATCGCTCGGTCATATTGTCCAGCGTTAGCATAACCTACAGCAATCTTAGATAACAAGGAGACTTTTGAACTACAGCCATCACTTAATAAATCTCCTACAGGAAATGCAGTTTGTTTTTGTGTTTGACTTATAAAAAACGCACATGCCAGAATATCCTCTTTAGCCCTTATCTTCATTTCGGCCTCTGGAATAATTTTCTCTTTACATTCCACCGAAACAGCGTATGAAAAACCAGTAAGAAGGAATGTTTCTAAAAATACAGTAATTACATAAAATATTATTTTTTTCATTATAATTTGAATGCTCTATAAGTTTTTCAAAAAGCTGGGGATTCCGGAAGCCTCTTTTGGCCCTACGGTTACTTGCCAACCGGATTTATCTTCCAGGTCTCCGCTCATTACTGCCACATAACCGGGTATAATCAAACGCTGGTGCGAAACCGTTTCTTTTACAGCAAATTTATTCAGCGAATCAGTGATTTTCTCAGGCGTAAACTTCTCTGCCGCCCAGCCAGTTAATACCGACATGCCTTCGGTATCAACGCTCAGGATATAAGAAGGCACCTTGCTTGCCTCTACTTCTCCCAAAACAGTATAATAGGTAAGAGAAAAATTAGTGGTGACTAACACCGGCGATTGCGCGGTTGCCTGGCCTATTGGATAAAGCTTGGGTTCTATCTGCAATGGCTTTTGCGGATCGGTATAGATATTCTGCCTTAAGGTTAAGAGGCTTAATACCTGCCAGTTTCTGGTGCTCTTTATAAGCACAATGCTGGCGTATTTGAGGATACCTGTTGCTGCTGTCATCGTCTCTTCATAAGGATCATTATCTTCCACAATCACTATTGTCGGATAACCTAAACTACGCTCTCCTCGTTTTAAGGCAAACCTTCTGATAGAAGTCAAATCCCAAATCTTCTGTGTTAATGATTTATTGCCTGTATCCAACACTAAATCATCAAGGCCTTTACTATTTAATTCCTTGGTAATCCTGGAAAGCTCATCCAGGGTATCTGCTGACACGACTATTGGTGCCTTATATTTAAGGACGGTTCCGGCAAAATCGGACAGATTCTTTTCGCCAAGCGGATACACCAGCGGCCTTCTATCTTTAGATAATTCCAAGGCCTGGGCCTGAGCCTGTAAATCCTTGCTCATCAATACCAATGCAAGTTGAGTATTATCTAAAATTAATTTCAAGGCCTCAATGAATCTTTGCCGGTTGCCTTTTTGTCTTAAGGCAACCAGGTTAACTTCGAGGAGCTGCCCTACGCGCTCAAATCTCAATTGGTTAATTTCGCTTAATTTTTCTTTGATCTCTTTATCCGGTAAATCATCGTCAATAATAAACCCTATTGCCGTAGGATGATAAAATTTCTCTTCGTGCCGGAAAAGCACGGTTTCGTTGCCCACTTCTATTTTGGATTTATCTGTGCCGAAGGTAACCAAACGTATGGGCGGAAGGCTTGAGGCTTCCAAAACTTTCTTTGATTCATCAGTTATATACGGACATTTGTCAATACTTACCGCCTTCTTGGCTAACTGCATGGCAAAGGCCAGACAGGTGGCAAACCCGCATTCGCGGCAATTGGTCTTGGGTAATAATTTGTAAATATCTAATCCGGAAAGTGCCATTTTAGGTTATACCTTAAATACTTGCACCAGGTGCAAATTCAATCTCGCACCGTCTGCTAAATCAATCTTGTAACTGTCCCTCTTTATTACTTTCTTTATTATAGGGTTAGAAGGAAACAGGTACAATCTTAAAAATAGAACAGGTGCCCGTTTAAGTTTGCACCAGGTGCTATACTAGTTCATTAAAGAGTTCAGAATAGTCTGTCTTATATAACTGTTTAGCTAAAGCTTCTGATGCCCTATGGGTTTTTGCTGCTTTTAATTGTTGAATCAGCTTATTTTTAAGCCTCAGATTAATGCCTTGACGATTAAGACGATTATAAAATTCTATTTTGATCCCAGGGCCATTTAATTTTTCAATATTGCCCTTACCATAGGTTGCGCCGGTAGAAAGTTGCAGGCCATCGATTAAGCAGGACCGCGGTTTTTTATCCGCTCCCCAAACCTTTACCTCCAACCCAAAGTATTTTTTAGATTTAAGTTTCTTTAAGGCAATTTCTCCGGCTAAAATTCCTAAAACCAAATAAGGCCCTAAATGACCGTGGAACCTCTCCGCTTCCTTTAATACGATTCTATTTCTATTCATTACCTTAGCCTTAACCTAAACCTCATGCATTTTATCGATTAATCAAACTCGCCAGGTACCCTGCGCCAAAGCCATTATCAATATTTACTACGCCGATACCCGGAGAACAACTATTCAGCATGGTCAATAAAGCTGCAAGCCCGGAAAAGTTTGCGCCGTAGCCGCAGCTGGTAGGAACGGCGATCACCGGAACCGCAACCAGCCCGCCAACGATACTCGCTAATGCTCCTTCCATGCCAGCAACTACTACAATCACGCGGGCGCCGCATAATACAGCCCTGTTCTCCATCAGCCGATGTATCCCCGCCACTCCGACATCATACAATCTGACTACTTTATTTCCCATTGCCTCTAAAGTAACCGCTGCCTCTTCAGCCACGGGGATATCCGCGGTGCCGGCAGATAACACTGCTACCAAACCTCTTTTATTGCTCGTCTTAGCCTGAAGAATATAGCCTATCTCTGCCCTGGGGTTATACTTAAGGCGCGCAAAGGTCTTCTTTAAATCGCTAAATATTTCTTTATTTAATTTGGTAAGTAAGAGGATTTGATTTTTCTTGAGAATCTGGCGAGCAATCTCCCTGATTTCTGCTTTGGTTTTGCCGGGGCAATAGATTACTTCGGGAAATCCTCTTCTCTTTAATCTGTCTGTATCAACCTTGGCGAACCCTAAGTCACAAAACCCTTTGTTTTTCATGATATTTAAAAGCGGGGCGGGGTTTATTGATAATTGCTCCAAATCACCACTGACATCAACAAAATAATTACACCTGCTATGATATAGAAATCGTAAAAATAAAAGAAGTCGGCTAATCTTTCCCTGAAAGAGTAATTTACCAGGTGGCCTCTACCTTTAGAAAACCTGGGCGAGCGCCTTCTGAACTCTTCGACCTGTTCGCGTTTAAATCTTAGATATACGCCGCCGACTTTGTAGGCAGGAATCTGGCCGCTCTCGGCCAAATCAATAACTTCCTTTTCCGTAACCCCTAAAATTACGGATACGTCTCTGATGTTTAAAAGTTTTTCTTGGGGCATATCCTCTCGTTTCTTTTATCCGATCTTTCCCGATGCAATCCAGGTATCGATATTCTTACGCTCAAAACGCCACTTCTCGCCTTCTTTATGCCCGGGCAACTTCCCCGTGCTTGCCCAATCGAGAATGGAATTAAGGTCCACCTCCAAATAGCGCGCCAATTCTTCGGCGTTAAAGAAATCCTGAAGCATTTTACAGGTGCCTTCCAGGATAGCGCCTTCGGTAACGTTTAACCTAGAAGATAAAATCTCTCCTTCTACAATCGCCGTGGAAAGCAAGGTAAGTCTTTCGCGGGCAATAATCCTTCCCTTTACTTTACCGCCGATAATAATGTTATCGCCGTTGATATCCGCATTGACCACGGCAGTAGAGCCAATCGTTAAATTGCCTCGCGTATCTAAAGTCCCTTCAAATTTACCATTGATGCGCAAGTTTACCGGGTCTTTAAAGGCGAGGGTTCCTTGCATTGAGGCATCGACATCAAGAATTTTTTCTTCTATTTTTCTTCTTAATGCCATTTTTACCACCTCCTTAAATGAGCAGATGACTTACGCAGAGAAACGACGTAAGTCATAGGCGAAGCCGTCTGCGAATTTAATCCCGCCAAAGGCGGGATGTGGCCTCACTTTTTATCTTCTCCAGACAACATCTTCTCTTCGAAATACCTTAATACCAAAAGTACGACTAATGTCAAAAGCGTAGTTGCTATCGCTCCCTCATAAAAGCCGCACCCCACAGCTAAACCTATAGCTGCCACTATCCACAGGCTGGCAGCAGTAGTTAATCCCCTGACCCCTTCTCTTTCTCTCATGATTGCGCCTGCGCCTAAAAATCCGATGCCGGTGATGACGCCTGCGGCAATGCGAGCCGGATCAAGAGGAACCTTATCTTTATATATATCAAAAATATAGAGCGATGTCAACATAATCAAACAGGAACCCAAACTTACTAAGATGTGCGTGCGCAGCCCCGCACTACGACGGTGCATCTGGCGTTCCAGGCCAATCAGGCCGCTGAGGATTACGGATAAAACCAAACGTATCATACTCTGGTCATTAACCATAGCTAATCTCCTTTTATGACAGGTTAGGGGTGATATCTAAATTACCTCTATATCCTTTTCTAAATAAATGGTAACCTAAGCCTGCGACCATCACCGCATTATCCATAGATAATCTTTTCTGCGGAAAATATACCTTGATACCGGCATATTTTGCTGCTTGAGAAAATCTTTCGCGCAGCCGGTTATTAATCACCACTCCTCCCCCCAACACCAACCTCCTGGTTTTCTTAATCTCGCAGGCCAAAAGCGATTTTTTAATCAAGGTATCTATGATTGTTTCCTGAAAAGAAGCGGCGACGTCAGCGCGCTGTCTTATGCGCTGAGAAAGGCGACGCTGGACATAATACAACACCGCGGTTTTTATTCCGCTAAAACTAAAATCCAAAGGCTTAGGCGTATCCGAACATTTAAATTTTATTTTCGCGTTGCCCTTTTTCGCTAAACGCTCAATCTCAGGCCCGCCGGGGTAACCCAACCCAAGAATCTTGGCAACTTTGTCGAATGCTTCACCGGCAGCATCATCCAGAGTTGCACCGAGAAGCTCCATCTGATCAAAATCGCGCACATAAAATAAGCTGGTATGGCCTCCGGAAACGACCAGGCCGGTAACCGGCAGGGAAATCTTCTCTTGCCTGCCCAAGAAAGCAGAATAGATATGCGCGCGCAGATGGTTTATTTCTATCGCCGGAATACCTAATGCCAAAGCCATGCTCTTGGCAAAACCAATGCCTACTAATAAAGACCCGCCTAGCCCCGGGCCAGTTGTGGCGGCGATTAAACGGATATCCCGCAACTTAACCTTTGCCTGGGAAAGAGCGCCCTCTACCACAAAGTTTATCGTATCCAGGTGCATCCGCGAGGCAATCTCAGGGATTACCCCGCCATATTTTTTATGGAATTCAAGGCTAGAAGCAACCAGATTAGAATAAATATCCGCTCCGTTCTTTACTACCGAAGCAGCGGTCTCATCACAGGAAGTCTCGATGCCTAATACATACATAAAAGATTTATTTAGCTAACTCTGATACGAAAACAAATTTATAACCTTCTTTTTCCAATTGCGGCATAACCTCTTTTAATACTTCTAAGGTCAGCTTGCGATCGTGGCCGATGCCAATCGCAAACCCGCGTAGCTTTGCCCGTAATTTCAATTTATTTATCTGGCCTTTGATGTATTCAACCTCGCTCTTATTGTCTAAAAATACGTCTCTTTTGGCAAATTTAACTTTCATCTCCCGGGAGAGCTTCTCACTAACCGAATTTTTGCTCACCATACTGTCTAAAAAATAAAGGCCTTTTTTTTGCATCTCTCTGAAGACCGCCCCCATCACCAGAGGGTCTGCGATTGCCTTTGAACCCATATGATTAGAAACGCCCCGTAAGCCCGGAATATTGTTTACGTCCTTAATAAATATATCTTTGATTTCTCTCTCTGTCATTGCGGTCATAATGGTGTTACGCTCTAATCGCATTTGTTCCGAAGGAAGCGGCTCCAATGGCAAATGCAAAATCACTTCCCTTCCATTACTATTACTCACCTGGCGGGCGATATCTTGCGAATAATAAAGATTAGGCAGTATTGAAATGGTTAAGGAATAGGGAATCTCATCTAAAAAATGAAGGTTGTTGACGTTATAACCCCAATCATCAATGACAATGGCTATCCTCGCGGCAAAAGCAACAGGCGCCTTTCTTTTAACTTGCTTAGGTAAAAAATGAAAAAGCAATATCGCCTGAAAAATAATAATTAAAATAAGGATGTTTATCGCTATTTTATATTTGGAGTATTTATTCATCTTAAGGCCCGTTTATTTATTTTTTCTGATAATCTTTATAAACGCTAATCGCCTTTAATAAATCTACTGCCCGCATTAGTTGGTTGTCGGCGCTATAATCTTTGGGCGGTTCCCCTTCCGGGGATTTTTCCTTCTTTTGTAATTCATCGAATATCTCTTGCGGCTTTAATTCTTTCTCCTTGGAGCTAATTTCTGCCTCTGGCTGCTCTACCACTACATCGGGTTTTATTCCTTTACCATGGATGGTGCGTCCCAGCGGAGTAAAATATTTGCTGGTAGTCAGCTTTAACGCCGAACCGTCGCTTAAAGGGATAACGGTCTGAACCGACCCCTTACCAAAGGTATTCGTCCCCAAGATGACTGCCCGTTTATAGTCCTGAAGGCATCCGGCAACAATCTCGCTTCCGGAAGCAGAGCCCTCGTTAACTAAAACTACCAAGGGCATATCCAGGCGAGGATTAGTTTCGCGAGATACAAATTCCATATTCTGGTTTTCTTTACGCCCTTTCGTGGAAACAATAAGCTTGCCTTTTTCAATAAATTTTTCCGCAACACTCACGGCAATATCCAAAAGCCCGCCGGGATTATTACGCAAATCAAAAATCAAACTCTGCATCCCTTCTTTTTTTAACCTCTCTAAACTCGTTTCCAGTTCACGCGGAGTATCTTCCCGAAATTCAACTAAGCGGACATAGGCAATACCCTCTTCGAGAATCTTGGCCTCTTTTATATCTTTTACCTTAATGATATCGCGCACGATTTTAAAATCTAAAATTTTCTTGTCCTTTTCCCTTAAGACCGTTAAATTTACTTCAGTGGCGGGTTTACCTCTTAATTTTTTTACCGCTTCGGTTAAGGTGATATCACGGGTTAATTCGTTGTCAATCTTCACGATGCGATCCCCGGCCTTTATGCCTGCCTTCCAGGCAGGTGTATCTTCTATAGGCGTAATCACGGTTAAAAGGTTGTCTTTTATCGTAATTTCTATGCCTAACCCGCCGAATTTACCTTCGGTATCTACCTTTAACTCATTGTAGGTGTCCGGGTCTAAAAATTGGCTGTGTGGATCCAGCCCTGAAAGCATGCCTTTCAATGCGCCGTAGATTAAATCCTTGGGCTTGACTTCATCTACATAATCATTCTGAACTATAGAGAGCGCATCGGAGAACAAAGAAACTTCCCGATAGAGCTCCTCCTTCTTATTCTTCTCTATCCCTGAGATTGCGACACTGGTAATTATCGAAACCGCAATTAAGATAAAAATGCCTGCCGCAAGTTTAACCGCTTTCTTACTCATTTTATTTACCTCCCAATTTATCCTTGAGTATTTCCTGGACAATCTTCGGGTTTGCCTTACCTTCTGATTTCTTCATTATCTGTCCCACTAAAAACATAAGAGCATTGCTCTTTCCTGCTTTATAATCGCTAACGGATTTTGCGTTCTCTTTTAAAACTTCCTCAATTATTTTATCTAAACTCTTTACATCCGAAATCTGAATCAGATTTTTTTCGGCAATTATATCTGCGGCAGTTTTTCCGCTTGTTATCATTTGCGTTAAGACACCCTTGGCAACCAGATTGCTAATCTTTCCTTCCTGGAAAAACGTGATTAACTCCGCTATTTTTTCTGCGCTGAGGTTCAATTCTTTAATTTTGATGCCGCGGTTATTCAATTCTGAGAGAACCGGCCCGCTTAACCAATTAAAAATTGCCTTAGGGTTCGCGTAGAGCTTAAGGCACTCTTCAAAATAATCAGCCAAACCTTTATCGGAGATAATCAGTGCAGCTTCGTACTCGGAAAGCTTGTATTCACGGATTAAACGCGCCTGTCTTTCTTTGGGTAATTCCGGAAGGGATTCTTTTATCTTTTTCACCGTCTCCTGGCTAATGGTAAATGGGCTTAAGTCTGGCTCCGGGAAATAACGGTAATCCATTGCCTCTTCTTTAGTGCGCATGGAAATGGTTTCCGATTCCCTGGCATCCCATAATCTGGTCTCCTGGATGAGAGATTTACCTTTATTTAATAATCCTAACTGGCGTTCGATTTCGAAAGCCAATGCCTCTTTTACGGCCTTAAAAGAATTCATATTCTTCAGTTCCGTTTTTGTCCCCAAGCCAGTATGCCCTTTTTCTCTTAAGGAAATGTTGGCATCGCAACGCAGGGAACCTTTCTCCATATCACAATCAGAAACCTCCAGATATTCAATCAGACTTTTAAGAGTAGCTAAATATGAGTGCGCTTCCTGGGGCGAATTTATCTCGGGCTCACTGACGATTTCCAGTAAGGGCATGCCGCTGCGGTTAAAATCCACAAGGCTTAAATCTTCGCGGTGGATTAATTTTCCGGCATCTTCTTCTAAGTGCACCCGCCGGATGCCGATACGTTTTACCTGATTTTCCAGTTGTATATCTAAAAACCCGCCTAACGACAACGGCAAATCATACTGAGAGATCTGATAGTTCTTTGGAAGGTCAGGATAAAAATAATTTTTACGGTCGAATTTCGTAAATTCCTGAACCTTGCAACCTAAAGCCAAAGCTACTTTTATGGCGTACTCCAAAGCTACTCTATTCAATACCGGCAGGCTACCCGGAAACCCTAAGCAGACCGGACAGGTCTGCGAATTGGGTGTCTGGCCAAACTCGGTCGAGCAACCGCAAAAGGCCTTGGTCTTGGTCTTTAAATGCAGGTGTACCTCTAATCCGATGACTGCTTCGTAATTCATAATTTTGGTTTTATTTTGTGCCATTCTGTATTCTGCTCATAGCAATGCGCAACCTGAAAGAGCATCTCTTCGTTAAATGGCTTGGCCATGATCTGTAAACCAATGGGCAGCCCTTTTTTGGTAAAGCCACAGGGCACAGATATTGCGGGGATACCGGCTAAATTTCCCGATATCGTATA
>Ga0315284_10001944_pt1 | contig 29574 bp, 25 predicted proteins | sample YL17G09_16_MG_FD_203696 | JGI IMG/M metagenome (GOLD analysis project Ga0315284, IMG submission 203696) | Sediment microbial communities from Yellowstone Lake, YNP, Wyoming, USA - YL17G09_16 | ecosystem: Environmental > Aquatic > Freshwater > Lake > Sediment | place: USA: Wyoming | collected...
ACGGAGTAAACTACACGGATGCCGCGCAAAACGGAAACGTGAACAGCAAATCACTAAGCGGCTTGGCTGCCGAAACATACGATTACAAGTGGTATGCGAACGACGCATCAGGCAATCCGAACAGCACAGACGTTCAGACGTATACGGTAAACAAAGCTTCGCCTACGCTGGCGATAAACGCGACATTGTTTGAAGCGGCGTATGGAATTGCTACAAACGTCTCGTGCTCGGCAAGCACGGCACAGATAACGCCGCAGCTGTACAGGAATGGAAGTGCAGTAAGCAGCCCAGACATTCAAGCGCTAACAGCAGGCACTTACAACTACACGTGCAACGCTACGGCTACGCAGAACTATACAGCACCGACTGAGCAGAGCAACCTCCTCACCGTTAACAAAGCTGCGACTACGACGTACCTATACTTGGATGGAAGCCGTGCGAACTTGACCGTGACATACGGAACTCAAACAAATGCTACGGCAACGACGAGCAACGGAACTGTGCAGCTGTACAGGGATGGAACGCCTGTACCGGACCCGGACGTTGCCACGTTGACAGCAGGAACGTATAACTACACGGCGATAAACGCCGGCAATGAGAACTTCACTGCTAGCAGCGAGACGTGGTTCCTAACGGTAGACAAAGCGGCACCTCTGATAAACCTGACCTTGAACGGCGTACACTCCGACATTTCGGTTGATATAAATTCACTCGTCAACATCTCAGCTGTCCTAGCCACTCCGTCCGGAATCGGAACCGTTGAAATTTTTGAAGACGGCGTACCGGTCACCACTACGTCAAGCTCAGTGCTGATTCAGCGCAACTACACTAGTCTCGATACTCTCAATTGGACTGCGCGCTACAATGCTACGCAGAATTACACGTCGGGCTACATCACCCGCATGCTTTCGGTAATCGACCCGAATGCGCCGCACTATACCATTTTAATCGAAACTCCGAGCGACCCAGCGACGTTCTCGCCGAGCCAGGCGTACAATTTCAGCATCGTATGGACCGATGATGTCGGAGTTTCCGACGTAATCCTAGAGTTCGCCGGCACGAATTACAGCTGGACAGCCGGACAGATTAACAAAAGCGGCGACATCTATAGCCGCACATCCGGGCCGATGGCTACCGGAGTATACAATTACAAGTGGTATGCAAACGATACAAGCAATAATAATGTGAACACGCCTACGGAGACTTACACGGTCGAAAAGGGCGTGACCGCTCTGTTCCTGATATTCTCGCCGTCCAATACCGTGACGTATAACACGGGCACCAGCGTAAGCTGCAGCGCGAATAATCCGGAATCTGCACCGACGCTGACGAGAAATGGAACGCTTGTGAGCAATCCGGACGCTTCAACGTTGGCTGCAGGTACGTACAGTTATGCCTGCATCGCAACTGCGACGCAAAACTACACCATTGCCAGCCAAACGGGCTCGCTGACGGTAAACAAAGCGATGACTGTGCTGAACGTGACGCTCTCACCGTCATCGAGCATAACGTACGGAACGACTTCGACGGCAACGTGCTCAGCAAACAACGCTGAAGTAAACGCACAACTACACAGGAACGGCGTGTCAGTAAGCAGCCCGGAGTCAGCGGTGCTTGGAGCAGCTAATTACACTTACACGTGCAATGCGACTACCACGCAAAACTTTACAAGCGCAACGGCATCGTCCGTTCTTGCTGTGAGCAAATATGCCACGGCCACTACACTACTACTCAACGGCTCGGCAACTAGCCTGACGATGACTTATCCGACCCAGATAAACGCCTCCGCCTCTACGTCCAATCTCACAATTACAGTCTACCGCAATGGCACGCCTGTCTCAAATCCTGACGTGCAGACGCTCGGCGCAGGCTCTTACAATTACACGGCGATGAACGAAGGCAATCAAAACTATTCGGCAAGCTCGACAACGCTATTCCTAACTATCAACAAAGCTACGACAGTTACAAGCCTGACGCTTAACGGCAACGCGACCAACCTTAGTGTAATCTATGGTACGCCAACAAATGCCAGCGCTTCTACGAGCGACCTCAACATTACGCTGTACAGGAATGGAACTGCCGTAAGCAGCCCAGATATCCAAACGTTGGCAGCCGGTTATTACAATTACACCGCAATCAACGCAGGCAACGAAAACTACAGCTCGAGCAATGCGACTCTGTTCGTAACCGTTGCAAAAGCCGCGAACCCGCTGAACATCGGCATAAACGGCTCGATTAATCAGAACATTACAATGTATCTTGGCAGCGGCAACACTGTAGGTGCGAGCGTGACTGCAAATGCCTCTGCAGACGGTGTGCAGTTATTCGTCAACGGTATCGGTGCAAGCGTACCGTATTCGGCAAACTTTAGTATAGGAATTTACAATTTCCTGGCCAACACCAGCGGCAACGATAACTATACTGCGAATAGCACAACCTACCGGCTAACCGTCAAGCCAAATATAACTTTCACAAACTTCGGCGGAACGAGTACTAACTTTAGCGACTTGACGAATTTCACAAACGTCTCTGATGTGATATTGGAAGTAGCCGGAAAGGGCAAGATATCCTTCAGCGAGCCGATAACGATAAACCGTTCGGTCGATGTCAACGCAAACGTGAACGTCAACTCAAACTATATCTTTGTCAATTCGACCGCATTGCCCGAGTTCAACCGCTCGGCAACGCTGCGACTATACAACCTTTCATTTACGAATCCGAAACTGCTAAGAGACGGTATTGAATGCAGCGATTGCACGAAACTTTCGTACAGCGGTGGTACGCTTGTGTTCAGCGTTACCGGCTTCAGCGCATACTGGACGGCTGAGACTCCGTACTGCGGCGATAGCGTCTGCAACGGAGGCGAGACGTGCTCGAGCTGCTCGGCTGATTGCGGTTTGTGTCAAGCGCCCAGCCCGCCAGTAGTGGGCGCGACAGGCAGCAGCAGTTCAAGCGTATGTTCGGAAAGCTGGTACTGTTCCGAGTGGTCTGCCTGCAACGATAATTTACAGACAAGGACATGCTCCGACAGAAACAAATGCGGTACGAGCAAAACGAGGCCGACGCTAAGCCAAGCGTGTCATTCGTGCACGGAAGAGTGGGTGTGTGGTGAGTGGTCCGGCTGTAGAGACAGCTTGCAGACACGATACTGCATCGATCAGACAAATTGCAACACGACTCTGGCAAAACCACTGGAAGTCCAGAGTTGCGAGCCTGCCGTGAGCGTCGAGAACGCGACTGTACAAAATGAAATCATCATGCCGAGGCTTGTGGAGTCCCAACTAACGCCTAAGCCAGAAATGCTAGCACTGACGATTGCGCTGCTGTTCGGATTAGTCGGAGTGATCGGATTAAGGTTCGGAAACGTCGGCGACAAAATGAAACGCCTGCTTACGGTCGCGCACATCAGCCTGTTGACCGCAATAGTAGGATTGCTCATCTTGACATTCGCGGAGAAGCGTGCAGACACGTTCATCGCGACTGCCGGCGATGTCGTCGCAAATGAGTACAGCGCCGTGGCTACCGTGCTGGGAATAGTAGCGATCTTCGTCGTCGAGCTCATCGTCCGCGGATTCAAGCTTCCGGGCATACCGAGGCTCAAGATCCATGCCAAGACCAGGGCCTTCCAAAGACTCTTCGAGTACGGAAGCGCGATCGGCGACAAGGTCTCAGATGCGATATCGTCCGCGATGCCGAAGATACACTTCCACAAGACCACGGCGGCGCACAGAAAGGTCGCCCGAGAATCCTTGAGCGAATCGAACGAGGCGACGAAACAGCTCGGCGAACGAATCGAAACGTTTGAGCAAGACTTGGACAGAAGGCTCTATAATCAGAGACATGCGCTGGTCACACTGCACAAGGCGGCAAAGGACATCTTATCAGCGCATGTGAAACTCAAGCACGAAAATGTGCGCATTAAAAGCTCGTGGATCGTACGGATGCGACGCACATTGGCCGAACGCGGCGAAATACACCTAAAGCCTACAGCAAAGCGCGGCACAGGCAGATTTTTCGGTCTTATAAAAAGTCTAGTAAAATCAGAGCACACGTTCGCTCTCAGAATAAATGAATATCTCCACACAGCCGGAACCGTCATTAGGCAAACTGAAAACTTATCAGCGTTGCGAAAGCGCGTGTCAAGCCTGTCCGTGCCGAGCCTGTCTATGCCCACGATACACCTAAAGCCCGAGGCTTATCTATCATCGGTATTAGCGCATGTTAAATTATCGCACATCAAGCTCGGCCTAAAGAAATATCTGCTGCCAGTGCACTTACATGTTCCGGCACCGGCAGCACATGCGACCCACAGAAAACATCCGTTACTGATACACCCGCATGTCAAGATACCGAGCATCAATTTCAGACACAAGCTGCACTTGCCTGTTCCAAATCTGCATCTGACACTTCCGTCGATAGGATTCAAACCGAAAAAATATCTTGCACAAGCAGACAAGCAACTGATAGCGACGACAAAAGTTCTTAGGACAGACTTGACGGGTATCAAAAGCAATATCGCTTCGCTCTTTAAGCATGCTGCAAAACCGCGCGCAGAAGCAAAGCCCGCAGAAATGATTGTAAACATATCTGATTCAGCAGAGCATATCGAAGAGGCGCCCATCCAACAACCGATGACGTTTACCGCCGAACCGGAGCCTCAGGCGAATCTCGACGACATCGAACTGCAGAAACTAAAACCGAACGACAAATACCTGAAAGCGAGGATCAAGGCAGTAAAAGATCTGCGCATGCGACTGGGCTTGCCTGCGGAAATAAAACACCACCGCGCACATAAGGCCCATGTCATGAGGAAACAGCTGTAAATTGTCACTTCTGTCGCTAGCGCGCTCACATCCTCGAAGAACATTCGTTCTTCGGGATCCCGAAAGGCCGATGCCTTTCGAAGACACGTCTCGCTACGAGCTTGCTCTTGCTCGAGTGGTCGTGCGAACTTGGATTTATCTTTTCAGCTCGGCTGCCGCGTTCGCTTAGCTCGCTACGCGCTTGCTCGCGTTGTCGGGTGAAGTTGCGCTTCACCGACACACGAAAAACTTTACTTTTCGTTGTGCTCACTTGGCTATTTCCGCTTTATCTTCCACTCGGGCTTTTGCTGCAACTTTTCTAGAATCTGAACGACTTGTCCGTCCGTAACGCGACCGCGAAGCTGGCCGGCTTGATAGAGCTGCGCGAGATAAAGCTCGAGCTGCACGGCCAGATCGGGTTTCACCATCTTCAGATTTGACAGGCGTTCTCGTGCTCGAGGCTCAAGGATCTGCATCATCGCCGCTTTCAGTTGCGACTGTAGCGCCTGCTGCGCAGCTGCCTGCTGCATAGCCTGATTCTGCACGGCGGCCATCTGCTCATTGCGCTGCTGAAGCATGCGGCGTTTTAACAATTCCTCTTCTTTATCGGACATGGAACATCACGACATCGCAGACCTCGGTATCCGCCAAATTAAACTCTTACTTCCCTTGCGATATTGTCCAGAAAGCGCTGGCCTTCACGACTCACACGGCGTCCGCGGCGCGGCTTCGTTACGCTTTCGACGAGCTTTGCACGCTCCAAGTCTTGAAGAATAGCGCGTATGATCTTTCCGCCGGCCTTGCGGAAGTGTGTAGGCTGAGTGCCTAAGTTCTTTTTCCCGCCGTAATATGTGCGTAGGCGCTCGACGCCGACCGGCCCGTCCAGATAAACCATCCTAAGCATACTTGCCGCACGCAGATACCACCAGTTCGCCTGTTCGGGCGGCCGTTCTTTATGAACGCCTGTCTTTACGAAACGCGCCCAATCCGGCATCTGCAAGCGTTTTTCTAAATCCTGCGCTGCGCGCTTTACCAGCGCAGCCTGGTCCACATCTCTTACTGTTACCATATCCAGCACCTTGCGGTGAGTCAGCACGTTAGCAACGTGCAGCTATTGGCGCGCACTGCCGTGATGCGCCTCGCGCATCGGCTCGTTTGCGCCAAGAATATCCCACATTGAAAGGGTAACTATTAAAACTAGATTTTGTGCGGTTTAGCGAACGGGCGTACCCGGCGGCACATCGCGCTCGGGTGTCAATATTATAGGTTTCTCACCGTCTGCAGCTAGGATCATACCCTGCGAAAGCACGCCGTGGAGCTTTTTCGGCTCAAGATTCATCACAACAACAACGTTCATACCGACTAGTTGCTCCGGTGAATAAACGTCCACTATGCCCGAGACTATCTGCCTGACTTCGCTGCCGACGTCTATTTCCATCTTTATCAGCTTGTCGCTTCCCTCGATCCCTTCGGCTGATTTCACCTTTCCGGTCTTCATATCGACCTTCTGAAAGTCCGCAAACGTTATCATGTGAGCACCTTTTCTTAGTTGCGCCCCAACCGATTTAAACCATTAGACCGGCGTCTCTACTACGTACGCCGCCTTGTTTTTCGGAGTGTAACGCGAAAACGGTCTCATCACAGTCCGCTCCACAACCCGCTTTTTTGCATCCATGAACTCTACCTTTATCGGAAAGAAAACGAACCATGTGTGCAGCGGTACGATCTGTTCGCGTTCGAAAAACATCTCGATCCTTTTTCGGCGAGAAAACATAAGCCCGCGCACTTTGGACGATAATGATCCGCAGACTTTGGTATTCATCCTGCTCCCAGCGGATATCTGTTTATGCGCTTGCACGCCAAGCATTCTATGCGCAATACACCCGCTTTCGTAGAAAACTTTGCGGTAACGCCGGGGTGCAAATACGCCTTGCATTTTTTACACACTTTTCGCTTCAGCCATTTCGGTATCTTCACATTATAGCGCATGCCTATCCTGCGCGCGAGCGCGACGTAGCGATCGGCAAGCTTCGGCTTTATTCTAACAATTTTTACGGCTTCGTCGAAGAGTATCACTATCCTTTCACGAGCGATCTTCAACTGCCACTCGGGTTTTGTGCCTCTCATGACCATCACAGAATATGCTACATGCCCTTTTCATGCCTCTGGCGGACACCATACGGCGTATCCTCGAGGCGTATGCCGCGCTTGTGCAACGCTTCGCGCAGGACGTCTGCTTCTTTGTATTTGCGTGCGGCGCGCAGCCGTTCGCGCTCAGCGACCATCTCGGCATCTGATTCATTCAACGTTGTGTCTTCGAGGCCGAGGACGTCGAATATCTTGTTGAACATCACGATCAGCTCGTTAAGCTTACCCAACGATTCGATGTCTGCGCGGCCCGAATCTATCGCTTTGTTTGCGACTCCGACCACTTCATGCACGGCGGTAAGCGCTTGTGGGGTATCCAGATCGTCATCCATGTGGTGGATGAATGCCTTCCGGGAATCGTTTATAGATATCAATAGTCCGGGATCGGGACTGCGCGCCTTCAGTGGCACTTTCTGCTCGGTCAATTGCTTGATGAGCCACCTGACTTTTGCGGCGAAATCGTTCAATCGTTCAAGCGTCTCCTGCGACGCTTTCAGCGCGTCCCACGTAAAGTTCAGCTGCGTCCTATAATGTCCGGACAAGATGAAGTAGCGGAATGCCAGCGGCGAGAAACCATGCTCAACGACGTCGCGCAGCGTGAATGTGTTGCCGAGCGATTTCGACATTTTTTTGCCATCGACGAGCAGATGCTCGCAATGAACCCAATGCTTGACAAATTGCTTGCCCGTGGCGGCTTCGCTTTGGGCGATCTCGTTCTGGTGATGCGGAAAGATCAAATCAACGCCGCCCGTATGCACGTCGAATGACGAGCCGAGATATTTCATCGACATAGCCGAGCATTCTATATGCCAGCCCGGCCTTCCGCGGCCGAACGGCGCATCCCAGAACACCGCACCGTCTTCAGGCTTGTAGAACTTCCACAACGCGAAATCACGCATCTCTTCTTTTTCGTACTGGTCGGCGGCGATGCGCGAATACTGGCCCGGTTTCAATTCCTTTGCCTGCTGCTTGCTCAGATTGGCCAGTTTGCCATAGCCGCTGAATTTCGCGATCGAGAAATATATCCCGTCTTCCGTTGCATAGGCATACCCCCGTTCCATCAACGACTTGACGAGTTCGATCATCTCCACGATATGCTCGGTCGCACGCGACACTATTGTCGGTTGTCGTATGCGCAGCGCTGAAAAATCGTCGAAAAACGCTTTTTCGTATCGGCGCGTGAGCTCGAATAGCTGGATGCCTTCATCCTGGCTGCGCTTGATGGTCTTGTCGTCGACGTCCGTGATGTTCATGACGTGCTTGACTTCCAAGCTACTATATTCGAGCCAGCGGCGCAGAACGTCTGCAAAAATAAAAGAACGTAGGTTTCCGATGTGCGCGAAATTGTAAACCGTCGGTCCGCACGCGTACATGCCGACTCTGCCCGAATGTAGCGGCTTGAACGGCTCGACTTTGCGCGTAAGCGTGTTGAAGATTTTGAACGCCATGAGAAGAAATGCGCGGCGGTGCTTAAATTCTCGACTTCCGTTTTTTGCCCGCTGCGGCTTTCGAAGACTCCATCGCCTGTCTTGCCTTTTTGCGTCGGCGATATTTCATCACATTCTTTCCGATGAATGCACCGAGACCTGCACCGGGTATCACAGATTCTGCGAATCCGCCCACATCAAACAACGTATCCTCTGTAGGAGCCGCCTGTCTGAGTTTCTGTACCACAAAATTCGGCCTGTGTACTTCACCCGTGACCGCATCAACTTCCACGGTCCTCATCTTACCGGTTGTCTTATCTCTGTAATTGAAAACGTGCGTGGGCCTGAAGTACAACGTAAGTTTTTTGATAGCCACTTTCTCTCGTATAACGCGGTCTGCCTGTATTGGTTTCAGGAGTTGCTTTATCATCTCGGTTACTAGGAATGATGCTCGTGTATCGACTGGTATGAAATTGGTATCGCTTTTTGTGAGCGCGCTTATTCCACTGACCGGTTTCGACTTCGCTTCCATGTAAGGTTTCAACGCACCGTTGCTTTTTCCGTGAGTGCATGCACTCACAAGAATTTCGTGATCATAACGCTCGAAACAATGTTCTTTTCCACTTATGACTGCGATGGGCTTATCGCCATCGACTTCCACAATCACATTTCCTATCGATATGCTCCGCACTTCCGGCTTCACATCGACGTTGTACTGGGATCTTCGCATGTATTCGAAAAAACTCTCACCGATAAGATGCCAAAACGGCTCGTATTTCAAAAAATAGTCATCGATCACCCAGTCCGGGGTTTTTCTCGATATTACGCGTGCTATTCCGCCTATAACACTTTCTTTATTTTCGTCGGCTTTCTTCCCAGCCTCATCTTTTTTTACAACTTGTTCTATGATGTAAATCTCGCGCTTTCTCGGAAACTTGAAGTCTATCATCAAAGCACCTGCGGAAGTCTGCGTTATATCTGTAGCGATATTATTTAATCGTAACGCGACGAATCATTCTGCAAGTGGTACGATGGTCCGCATCTGGAACTTGCATCCGAAATATCTTGACCGACAGCGATTGTTGGACGAGCATCGCGAGCTGCATGCGATTGTTCGGCGATAGTAAAATTTTACAACGACGAAACGGGCGGACGGCAGAATCATCCGGAAACGAAACGATTCTACCAAACTCTTGCAATCCGCTGGTCAGAGACCAGCGGTATTTCTGTGCTGCATCGGTGGTACAATAACAAGAGTTTGGTTGTACGCGAATACCGCCGTATATTACCGCAACCTACCAGTTGGAAACTGGTGGTATTCGCTGTATAAAAAATTAGGTTATTTGCAAAAGCGGCATGCGTTGCTTGTAAAAGAATTCAAGGCACGCGGTTGGACATCCGGCAGGACGCATAAAACACCTCTGAACTTTAGCGGAGTTCCAAAGACCACGTTACCATCTTCATATAATATAGCGCAGAAAATGGTGCGTACTGATATCCGAGATTTACAAAAGCGTTGGAAGCGCGAGCACAAGAAAGGTGGACGAGTACCTATTCCACAGCGGTTTCGGGTTTCATGATTTTGGCGATGAAAAATCCCTCGGCTCCACTGTCATACGGGTAAATGCGTATACACTTCGCGAGTTCTGGCGGGAATTTGCGTCCGCCCCATTCTGTAATACCGCCTCGGTGAGGCAATTCGTTCAGATCGATATCCATCATTCGTGCATCGTATTTCTTCAGAAGTTTCCTAACTACGTCTTCATTTTCTTCAAATGTGAACGTGCAAGTCGAATATACCAAAACGCCGCCCGGTTTCAGGCACCTGTATCCCGAATAAAGAAGGCCCGCCTGTATCTGCGCAAGCCGTCTGGAATGCACGGGCTTCCAGTCTCGTGCTATGGTCCAATCCTTGCTCACTGCCCCGAGACCGGAACACGGCGCATCGATGAGCACGCGATCGAATCGTCCGCTATACTTTCTGTACATAGAGCGGCCGTTGATATTTGTTATCCGATAATTCGTAGCTCCCGAATTCTTGAGATTATGAACGAGTGATCTGGCTCTGGCGCTCGGTTCGTTCGCTACTAACTCACCTTCACTGCCGAGCACGCGAATGAGTGAAACTCTTCCGGTGCAGGTGGAATCGCGGATTCCACCTAGCATCTGAAGTATCTGAGTAGATTTGCTGCCTGGCGCGGCGCACATGTCAAGTACCGACTCGCCGCATACAGGGCCGAGGACTTCCGGAACAGCCATCGAGACCGGACCCTGGATATAAATCAGGCCGCTCGTTGCTTCGAGTGAAGTCGACAAACGATCATTACCGTGTTCGACCGCATATCCGTGCTGCGTCCACGGTATTCTCTTCAAAACATAACCGCGGCCTTCTAACGCTGAGATGACTGCTTTATCGTTTGTCTTGAGCGTATTGACCCTAAATGCTTCGGGTATAGGTCTCGCATAGCTTTCCAACAGCCTGCCGGCGTCTACGTCGAGAAGTTCTAGGTACTTCTGTAGCGGTTTGCTTAATTCGGGTCGTTGCATTTCACAAATCCCTGTTTACGAAAGCCGTTTGATTAAGTGCCAGCCGAATTCTGTCTTGACCGGAGCACTCACTTGGCTTTTGTTCATGGCGAACGCCGCCAATTCGAAAGGCCGTACCATCTGGCCGCGGCCGAACGTTCCCAAGTCACCGCCACGCTTGCCCGATGGGCACAACGACTTTTCTTGAGCGATTTTTGCAAACGACTCGCCTTTGTTTATCCTTGCCAAAAGGTCTTTGGCTTCTTGTTCGGTCTTAACGAGAATGTGCGCGCATTGTACTTTATCCGGCATGTTTATCACAGAACTAACATGGGAGAGAAAAGGTTAAAACATGTTTGATGGGTTGTCTGCACGGTTGACCGGTGATGAGTTAAATCGTTTAACTATGAGTTGAGCGGATTCAAGCCGTCACTTGCGTAATCTATATATACCAAGTTAAGTCGTTTAACTATTGTGGTCAGCTTGCCGACTAGTGCAACACGAATCGAGGGTTATTCAGAAAGAACGATCTTCTCCTACACGCTTAGCCATCTTCCGCAATCAAGAAAAGTCGTCTTCTTCTACGCACTCAAAGGCCGCTACGGCAAAGATGGGATACTCAAGCGCTGCAACGTGCAGCAGCTTGCGAAAGGAGCACTGATCGTCCCGCGCGAGCATTCAGCCGAATTCGAGGCATTCCTGAAGAAATGGGAATGCTCATATCTGAAACGGGAGGCGTTTGTGGCGGCATGACAACTGAAGGCGGCGGACCGATCCGCAACAAAGCAGAAGCAGGACTTCTGGTCTTAGCAGTCGCAATAATCGCTGTATCTTACTTCAGCATCCACGGTTTGCTCGTACCGACGGGAATGGTAACGCTTTCGCCGGGCGACATCGACAGTTGCGGTGAGCTCGCTGACGAGAACGGCGTATACACGCTTACTGCTAACGTTACTAATTCGGGGACGTGCTTTACGATCAACGCGAACAACGTAACGCTCAACTGTAACGGCAACAGCATCACCGGAGACGGTCCTGGCTACGGAATTGACAATACTCTAGGCTACAATTATACCACGGTGGAAAACTGTATCATCACAAACTTCGAGATAGGCATCGATTTTGATAATGGATCCAGTTACGGGACGATCGAGAACAACGTCGTCTACTTGAACGGCCATGGGATCAATCTCGCCTACACCGGTAACAATGATATCATCGCCAATCACAACGTCATCGCCAACAACACTGCTAACTCGAACGTCGGCTATGGCATCATAGTCTACCGCAACTCCTACAACATCGTCGCCAACAACATCGCAAACTCAAACGGTAATTCTGGCATCATGATCGACACGATCGCTGACAACAATATCGTTTCCAACAACACAGCTAACTCAAACGGCAATTACGGTATTGACCTCTTCACCAACTCTAATAACATCTTCACCTACAACACCGTCAGCTCGAACGACAACAAGGGTATCCACATCTTCGGCAGTTCTTACAACACCTTTGCCAACAACACAGTCAACTCGAACAGCAACTTCGGTGTTTCTATCGATTCCAGTTCAAACAACACGTTTTACAACAACCTCTTCAACAACGCAAACAACTTGGAGCTCGATGGCTCTCCGAACTACTGGAACATCACCAATACCACCGGCCCGAACATCGTTGGCGGCCAGGACATCGGAGGAAACTTCTGGATGCACCCCGACAGCGAAGACTTCTCCGAGAACTCAGCGACGTGCACGGACGGTGATGGTGACGGAATCTGTGACAGCCAATACGGGTTTGATTCAAACAACACCGATGAGCTGCCTCTTGCGGTGCTGCCTCACCTCGGATGCAGCAACCTTAACAGTGCCGACACCGTATACAATATGACATGGCGTGTCTTCGCAGATGACACATGCTTCGCGATAAACGCAAACAACGTAACGCTTGACTGCAAAGGCAACACAATAATTTATTCTCAAGTCAACTCCGGTCGCGGAGTTGCTATCAACGGGTACAACCACACCACGATAAAGAACTGCATCATAACAGAAGGTGCGTTCTCAGGAGAATCACAGGGAATAGTGGGTTCAGGCGATAGTGAAACCTTTACCAACAACACCATCACCACCTACGGCCCCGGTGCACACTGCATACACGGTACATTTACCAATAGCATTATCTCAATCAACAATCTCAATCCGACAGACAATGCAGGCATCTTCCTTTTTGCGGTATCCTCCAATAATTATGTAGTCGGCAACACTATCAACACAAACGGAAGCGGCATTTCCCTCGACATCACCGGCGGCCCAATCACGAATAACACATTCATGGGCAACATAATCGTCAACACCCGCGACTATGCCGATAGCATAGGTACCGTTGGAACCAATTTAGATTCGCACAATAATTTCACAAGCAACATCATAACCATAAGCGGAACCTCTTCATATGGGATCAATGCATATGGGTTGAACGGCTCCCTCATCACTGGCAATAACATCACAATCTATGGCGCAAATTCGTGTGGAATATCATCAGCTTGGCCGAATTCTATCATTGACAACAACATAACGGCCTTCGCTGACAACAGTGTCAGTATTACCATATCAAACGCATACTCTCAGAATATATCCAGAAACATCATCATCACGAACGGCACTAATTCTCAGGGAATCAACGCGAATGGGCTGAACGATTCTTTTATCACGAACAATAACATAATGGCTATCGCAGACAGCAGCAACGGGATATTCATTTACTCGAGCTTCAACAACGACCTTACGGGCAACAATGTAACGGTAGGAGGCAGTGATAGCAACGGAATCTATTATGTGGTGAGCTCGGGCGGCAGAATCACAGGCAACAATATAACGACTACGGGATTCAACAACCCCGGAATCAACGTTTGGGGAAGCTCATACAGCAATGTCACAAATAATAACGTGCTGACAGAAAATAGCAGTGGAAGCACGGCCATCCAAGCAGATTCCAACTCGAACCACATACGCGTAGCCGACAATACATTGACAGCAATCGGTCCCAGCACTATTCTTGCTCTCTACAATGGATTTGAATATACTGCGGAGAACAACACCATTTCTGTGGTGGGCCCATCATCACATGGAATTGCTACCTCCAACAGCCAGAATGTCAGCCTCCTGAGCAACAATATCACCCTGAATGCATCTGCATGCGGCAGCAATGGCATCGCATTGTTCTCGACTGTGAACAGCATAATCACAGGCAATATCCAGACAGGAGAGGCATGCGAGTACGGCAGCGGGATAGCCCTATCAGATTCCAACAGCAGCACTATCTCCGACAATGAATTCTCAGCTGGAACCAATGGCAACGGAATCCAGCTTCGATTAAGCTCGGACAACGTTTGCAATAATAATATAATATTCGCTTCCGGAGAAAACAGCTGGGGAATGCGTATTTTGACTGGCTCGAACGAAACTCTGGCCTACAACATCATCAACTCAACAGAAAACAACAGCTTCGGAATGGAACTCAATGCAATCTCGGACAGCAGAATCACGAACAATAATATAACTACAACGGGGGACAACACTGTCGGCCCGTACGGAGCAATTGACTTCGTAGGCACGAATGACCTATTCTCAGAAAACATATTGGAAGTTTACGGAGAAGGAGCAAACGGCATAGTGATAGAGCATGAAAGCGCTAACAACATTTTCTTTGGGAACATAGTGACTGCGCATGGTTATGCGGCGCCGGGATTTGTCGGCTGGATAGCAGACAGCACCTTCGATAGCAACATAATAACGGTCTACGAAGATTATGCCACTGGAATGGCTTTCTACTCCGGCTCCAATAATGATACCGTCGTTAACAATACCATCACAACAAACGGCCCCGGCGCCGACGGCATCGTTTTACAATCCGGCACGATGAACATCAATCTAACTGGAAACAACATAACGACTACCGCAGACGGCAGCAATGGCATCAAACTCATGGGATATTACAACAACCTCACAGGCAATACAATTACCACGAACGGTTCAAACAGCAACGGCATCTATGCCCAATCAGGCTCCGGCAACATCCTTACATACAATAACATATCCACCTCTGGAGAATCCGATAGCGGGATATCTCTTTACATCGGCTCGGACGACATCCTATCCTACAACAGCATCAACTCAACAGGAGACTACAGCTTTGGGATATACCTCAATGAAATCTCGGATAGCAATATCCTGGACAACAACATAACGACAATGGGGATAAGTGGCGGCCCTCATGGGGGAATAGACTTTGAGGCAGGCACCAACAACACATTCTCAGGCAACATAGTGGAAGTTTATGGAGAAAACGCGAACTGCATGCTGATAAACACCCTGCATGGCAATGGCAGCAGATTCGTAGAGAACATATTGACCACGCATGGCGGATGGGGACCGGGAATCGTCGGATGGGCATTGGGCAATATCATAGACGGCAACATAGTGACCACCACTGAAGATGGCGCCAACGGCTTCCAATTCTACCCCGGTTCCAGTAACAACAACATCACAGGCAATGATATCATAGCAACAGGAAGCAACAGCAACGGAATCACCATACAAGGGACCAACAACTTCGGGCGTGTTGCTGCAGATAACGAGATTGTAACTGTCGGCTGGACCGATGCGCAAAATGCCATCGGATGGGAAGATGACACCTACGCCACGGCGGCTCCGGACCAAAACTCAGACATCACAAGCCTGTTCAAGAATTACGGCTTTGACTATCCCATCCAGGCCGGAGAGCATATCAACTCTGTTACAATCAATCCACGATACTACGTCGACACGAGCGAATCAATCGCCGAGCTTCGTGTGCAGGTCACGGTCAGTGGCGAAAACTGCCCGGAGGTCATTGATTCTTCCCAACCCTTGGAAAACACAGATGTGTACCTTGATGTCACCTCATGCAGGGAATGGACCCTAGATGACCTGCTTGACGCCAATTTCAGCGTGAAAGTCGGAGCCTACAGGGGCGACAGCGTAACTCCGGTGACGTTCTATCTGGACTCGGTTCGGGTAAACGTCAACTATGGCCTGACTACGGGCAATAATATAATTCATAATAACATAACGGCAAATCGCAATGGCATACAACTCGACTCTAGCAATGGCAATACACTCGCTGACAACAATGCGAGCTCGAACGGCAATGACGGCATCTGGCTCAGCTCCAGCTCGGACAACAACATCTCCGACAACACGGTCAACTCGAACGGCAATCATGGTATCAACCTCTTATCCGGCTCTAGTGGCAATACTATCGCCAATAACATAGTCAGCTCAAACTCCAATGAAGGCATCTATATTGTTCAGAGCTCTAACAATAATATCATCGCCAACAATACAATCACTTTGAACAACGAAGGCATCCGCATTGACGCAAGCTCCGACAACACCATCTATAATAATTTCTTCAACAACTCACAAAACGTCATTAGCGACGGCTCGCCGAACTTCTGGAACACCACCAAGATACCGGGTACAAACATCATCAATGGTACATGGATCGGAGGGAATTTCTGGGCGAATCCTTTTGGAACAGGGTTCTCAGAGAATGCGTTCTCCTGCATCGATAGTGATGGCAACGGCATCTGCGATTCTAGCTACCCGCTCGGAGAAAACAACGCGGATTACCTGCCGCTTGCGGCGCAGGTCAGGAGCAGCGGTTCATGTGGCCTGCTCGCTCAACCCGATGCAGTCTATACCCTGACTGCTAATGTCACCGGCACTGGAACATGCTTCACAGTCGCGGCGGACAACGTCACGCTCGACTGCAACGGCAGCAGCATCACCGGAGATGGCACAGGCTACGGCGTTGACAACACTCTCGGCTATAATCACACCACAGTGAAGAACTGTACCATTAACGGCTTCGAGGTCGGCATCATCTCGGACAGCTCATTCAACGCCCGCAGCAACATCGCGGATAACAACATCAGCTCGGTCAACAGCATCATCATCTACGGGGACAGCGGTTCGATCATCTCCGGCAACATACTAACTCCGACAGGCAGCGGCGGATACGACCTCGACTCGCCGAGAGGGATAGGCATCGACCTAGGATCAGGCTCGAATGACAGCATCATCGCCAACAATACATTCACAACAGTGAGCAATATGGGGATATGGTCTGATAATGGGGCAGGCATCACGATAACCGGCAACAACTTCAGCGTGACGGGCGTTAATTATAATCGCGCAGTTGGAGGCATGCTGTCTAACAGCAAGATCTCTAGAAATATCATCACTACATTCGGAAGCTTCTTGTTACATGGGATCTGGTTCGATGGTTCGAACAACACAATCGCAGACAATGTCATCTTCTCGACGAGCACCAATGGGAGAGGAATTCAAATTGATTCAGGATCCTTCAACAGGATAGACAATGACACAATATCTGGCGGGCGTCATGGAATACTCATCAACAACGCTAAGAACACAAGCATAACCAACTCTCGCATCTATGACAACGCGAGATATGGGATCTATGCCTATCCAGCTAGAGGTCTTGTCTTGACAAATAACTCAATCAGGAACAACTCTTGGGTGGGTGTCATTTTGGGAGGGGAATATGTGTTCGGCCCATGGATCCTTTTGCATAACAACATCACTGGCAATGCGGTGGGCATTGACATAACTTACATGAATTACGCTGCACCATCGGTCACACCACACAGCGGCAACCACGTATGGGAGACCGGATTGCTTACAGGCCAATCCACTAAGCTCGCTCACACATTCAACCTCACCAATGCGTTAACCGCGGAGCTGACGTTCTGGCACACGTACGACACTGAAGAAGGCTACGATGGCGGAATAGTTGAAGTGAACAATGGAAGCGGCTGGACGCAGATCACGCCCAATGAAGGTTATTCGGCATCGCAGATCAATGATTGGACATGTATGTTCGATCCGAACTGCGGGATGGTCGATGCGTACACCGGCAGCAGCGACTGGGAACCAGCGACATTCAACCTCACGGCTTATGCGGGACAGACGATCCAGCTAAGATTCGACTACGGCACGGACAGCGGACTCGAGTTCCCGGGATGGTTCATCGATGACATAAACGTCACGAAGGACGGGGCGGAAGTATTCTTTGATGATGTCGAACACGGAACTAATAACTGGACAGTCGACAGCAATGACGCCGTAGGCTGGGCGATAGACGGAGCAGTGAACATCGACACTAACCCGGTCATCAAGAACAACAGCATATACGACAATCTGCAGTGGAATCTCTTCAACAACAACGAGAACATAAGCGCGAAGAGAAACTGGTGGAACTCCTTAGACTGCGCTTCGATTGATGCGAACATCTCAGATGACGAGGAAGGAAGCGGAGGAGCGGTCGATTTCGACCCGTTCCTGCTCTCGCCCGACCCCGCGGGTCCGACGGACACGTGCGCACCGCCGCCTGTCGCAGGTGCGGAAGAAATCGAGAACGTTGAAGTCGTCACAACAGCTGTCGAAAACGGGACAGAAGTCAATTTGACAAGCGTGATTAACGAAACGGCAGGCGTAACTGTGCCCATCGTCGTCTCCTTTGTGATACCGACGGGAGAAACTATCGACATGGCACCCGTCAAAATCACGGCCGTCGAAGGGTTGACTATAATCAGAAACCTCACTTTGCCCGCAGGCGTCACAAAATCCGCTCAGGTCGTCATGCCTTCCGGAAAATCGGCCGTATGCGTCGACGATACGGACGGCGCAAGCTTGAGCGCAAACTGCAACGCCGCCGGTGAAGTCGCCGTCCCGTGCCCCGGCAGCGCAAGCGGCTTCACATGTACCATAATCAACGCAACACTCTTCGCTGTCTCGGGGCTCACGCACAGCGCCATCGGAAGCTATACGCCTGCCGTTCCGTCAGGCACTACAAGCAACGTATGCACGCCTGAAACGCTGAGCTGCACCGACTGGAACGCATGCTCGTCAAGCAGCGTCCAGCAACGCACCTGCGCGATAAGAAATAGCACTTGCGACCGCACGTCTGTCATCCAGACGCAAAGCTGCACGTACGTTCCTGCAGTACAGCCGCCTGCCGTGCAACCACCAATCGAGCAACCAGTCGCGCCGCCTGTCACGCCTGCCCCAATCCCAACGGCAACTGTCTGCGGAAACAGGATGTGTGAAGCCGGCGAGGACGCTACGAACTGCCCGCGCGATTGTGCGATTGTGCCGTGGTTCTTCTTCCCCGGAGCAGGCGATGTCGTTGCATGGGTACTAGGAATCGTGACGGCGATCATTTTGATAGCGGCGATTTTCATCTTCTCAGGCAGATACGCCAAGCACAAGACCCACTTCCATCGCTGGTGGGGCAGACCTCACAGAAAGCCATGAAAACCAACCAGTATTAGAAGACCGATCAGCGTTTAGCAGAAAACATGCATCATTCGGTTTGCTGCGCATCTGCGGAGAACAGAGTTCTCCGAGAGTCCGAAGAAGCTAAGCTTCTTCGAGACCTTTCTCGCACGCGACCAGCCCGGCTACTTCGCTTTCGCGGCCAAGCGGCCTATCCAAACGGTCGCTATAACAGCTAGGACCGTAACTGCAATGGCATAAGCCCACGGCCCGATCGCAGAAAGGAAGTATAACGGCCCACCGAGATTGAACAAGCTCTGGATAGCCTCGTTCCACGCCAAAGCTGCGACCAAACCGAAAGCCGCTGTTATTAGCGCGGCAATCTTTTCGATGACGTCTTTTTTCATGTTAACGCCTAAACTAATCTCGAAAGGTTTGACTTAAAGATTTGGAAAGGGAAAAACGAAAACTGACACTATTGCAGCCTTATCCGGATTCCGCCGATCTTTTCGGCTATCCAGTTGTAAAGCACCGCTCCGACTAGTCCCGCTGCAAAGCCGATGACCGCAAACATAATCGTTGTAAAGATTATCGTTGCGATGCCTAGACCTGCAGTCCATCCGACGGATAAATCCGCCATGAAATAACGCGGCAATAAAAATGACGCGACTATACCGTATACAAAACCTATCACGGCGTATATGGCTGCCATGACTTTCGCCAGCGATGCCGGGTCTATGTATTTCAATTCCGTGGTCTTTTTGGCTCTTGGCACAACAATCACTATCAGTATTCTCGTTCGGGCGTAAATAAAGTTTATGACATGCTTCCCGTACGAACTGCGGACTAACTTGAGGAAAGCAGAGCTTTACTAAGTCGCCAGAAAGCGAAACTTTCTGAACGAAGTCCGCAGTTTCCTGAAGCATGGCATCACGAAAGGAAACTTTGTAACCTCATACTTCAGTATGAGGTTTCCTTTCGCTTATCACGCATGCGGCGCGGCTCAGATCGAGCTTTTCTTGAAGAAATAGCTTCCGATGAGCACAAGTGCAGCTGATACCGATACGAGTACGGCAAAATCCGCCCATAGCGGGAACATGCTCGTCCCTATAAGTGCGCCGCGTATTCCGTCTACGCCGTATGTCAGCGGATTTACGTCTGCCATGACCTGCATCCACTGCGGCGTGTTCTGCAGCGGGAACAATGCCCCGGACAAAAAGAATATCGGCATCACTAGGAACGACATTATCATCTGGAATCCTTCCATGCTTCTCATACGCGAGGCGATTATCAATCCGACCGCAACGAAGGTGAAAGCGATCAGAAGCATGAACACTATGCTGAGAGCGATCCCGAAACTCGGCTGTATCGCACCCAACAGGCTAGCTACAAAAAGCATCAGCAAACCGCTTACTAGCGATACGGTCGCACCGCCCAGCGTCTTGCCCAGCACGATGCTTGTCCTTGAGACCGGAGCGACCAGTATTTCTTTCAAAAATCCGAACTGCCTGTCCCATATGACCGATACGCCCGACATTATCGAACTGAAAAGCACGACCATCGCGACTATCCCTGGCGCCATGAAATTCATGTAATTCATTCCGGGAAGGCTGAACGACGAACTGAAACCGATTCCGATAAGCACCATCCAGAAAAACGGCATAGCCAAGCTACTGACCAGACGAGAGCGTGCGCCGACGAATCGTATCATCTCACGCAGCCAGATAGTGTATATATCCGAAAACATCGTTGTCATATCATTACCTTCTGAACCCCGCATGCATGCGCATCCTCATCCTATCTTCGGGCGAAGCATCCTGTTCGCGGATCGTACGGCCCGTGTAGTGGATGAACACGTCTTCAAGCGTCGGTTTTTTTAGATTGACGGCATCGATAGTCACGTGATATTTTGCGGCTGTCGCGAGTATCTCAGGTATGCGCTTTTCGCCGTGCTGTACGGATAGATTGAGCTTGCCGTCGACCACATGGCCGCCTTTAGGGCATTCGGATTTCAGAAGCCCGCACAACTTTTCCGCGTCAGGCGTCTCGAGCGTGAGGACGTCGCCGCCTAAGACGTTTTTCAGATTTTCCGGCGTGTCCAGAGCGATAACTTTGCCGTGATCCATGATCGCGATGCGGCCGCATAGATAATCGGCTTCTTCCATGTAATGCGTAGTCAGTATTATGGTAAGCTTCTCCGTCTTGTTCAGGCGCTCGATATGTTCCCAGATATTGCGGCGCGTCTGCGGGTCTAGGCCAAGCGTGGGCTCGTCCAGAAACAAGATTTTCGGATGGTGCATCAGCCCTCGCGCTATCTCCAGACGCCGCTTCATGCCGCCTGAGTACGTTTTGACTTTTGCGTTTGCACGGTCCTCAAGCTCAACGAGCTTCAGAACCTGCTCTATCCGCTGCTCGCGCAACCGTTTCGGCATATGGTAAAGACGACCGTGCAATTCGAGGTTCTGGCGCCCCGTAAGCTCGTCGTCGAGGCTGGGGTCCTGAAACACCAAGCCTATCGATTTTCTCACGTTGTCCTGCTCGTTTATGCTAAAGCCGCCGACAGAAGCGGCACCGGACGTCGGTGTGAGAAGCGTCGCAAGCATGCTGATAGTCGTCGTCTTGCCGGCGCCGTTCGGACCGAGCAATCCGAAAAGCTCGCCTTCTCCGATGTCAAGACTCACAGAATCTACGGCCGTAAAGTCGCCGAACTTTTTTGTAAGATTTTTGATCGAGATCGCCGGCATATGACCCGCCACTCTGACCTATCGCTTTTTCGACATCATTTTCATTTCATTTACAGACTCAGAAAAGCGCTCCAGCCACTCATCCAATGCGGACGACTTGACCATCATGACCTTGTTCGGGCCGCAGCCTATGAACAGAACATCGTCACCGGGCTTCAATTGCGCATCCACTCGTGCCGACTTGGGTATCACGACCTGGCCGCGCTCCCCGATCTTAGACGAGCCGTGAAACTTTATCTGTTTCATACTTTTCACACTTTTCATATCGCAAACAACTATTTAAGAACGGCCGTGACACGTTATCGTCATGGACATCCCGAAAGGCTTCGCCGACATCGTAAAGCTTGTCATGAAAGAGCCCGTTCCCAAAGCAAGCGGGACAGACGTATGGAACAAATTCGTACAGGCTGCGCTGATAGGCGGCAGCCGTTCCGAAGCTGAAATCAGGATGATAATGGGATTTCTCGAAAAGGACGGGCTACTGAAACTCGACAAAGTGAACGGGCTGTCGGGCAGCGAGTGGTCCGCCAAAGTCACTAAAGTGTTGGAGAAGAAACTGAAGGCGCTGAAATACGAGGAAGACAAAGCGGTTGTTCGGAATTTTCTGAAGGAGCTATTCAGAATCACGGCTTCGATAAAAGGCGGGGCGCGTTTTTTCGCGCGACGCAATGTCGTCAAAGACATCGACAAACTTACGTCCGACGAGAATGCCGAGGAATTTGCAGATGAAATATCGGAAGACGAAGACGTCGCGAACGTGCGGCAGACGAAAGCTATACTTTGGCTTCACTCGATAGGCCGGGGCAAAAACCTGGCACCGCCGACGCGGCAGGTGAAATCATTCATCAACACGAACATAGGACCGTATTATCCGTACTACGAGGACGACAGGTATTTCATGAAAAAGGCGCTTGAGCTGACGGATGAAGTGAAAAAGAAGCTGAAGGGTGCAACGGCGTTCGACGTGAGCCGCGCGATATTCTATTACGGCAGCGTCAAATCCATGGTACCGCGCGGCTTTGGAAAATTGTTCACGCCCGTACGATTCATCGCGTTTCTGAAAAAGAAGAAGCTGACAATAAAAAAGCTCGCCGACACGCTCGGCAACGTAGAGAAACGCTACAAACTGACGGAAGACGTTGACAGGTTTGTGAGAAGCTTGTAATCAGACTGTGACATGGCTCAACATCATGTCCGATGCTGCGACGAGATGCCGTTTCTTCAGCTTCTCCGGCGTATCACTGTCAGAATGATATATTCGTCTTATCACACGCGCGTCTGCGCACTCTATCAGATACACCTTCCTCGAAATTTTCTTGTGCGACTTGACAGGGAACGTAAGCCATAAGATTTCTTTGTCCTGAGTTATGTGCGGCTTCCCGATCCCGACTCCGTCGAATACTATTATTTTCGCGCACCGTTCAATCAATCCCGGATACTTTTTTTCGAACACCCTGAACCCGAATCCGCCGTAGCACTTTTTTGCATATGACAACTCTTCGCATCCCGAGAATACAAACAACGTACTGTCTAGCAATTCGCGGTGATTAACAATGACGTCCATCATCGCACCGACGCCGGATGCGTTATCGACGGCGCCGCCGTTGCCTACACAATCATAATGCGCGAATGCCAGAAACTTCGGGTTTCTCAAATTTCCGACAAGTATGTTCCTGGAAACGTATCGAGTTTTTTTGACGCGTACTTCGCCGTAAACGTTCCTTGCTCTGACGAGCCGCTTTACGTCCGACTTTCTGACTGCAATGGCGGGATAATTGTAAAAATCGACGACCGAGATGACGTCTGACGCGTAGGACGTATAATTGATATTGTAATCCGGATACTCGTTCCGGTCTTTCCAGGAATCGACGATGTGCTTGTTGCCGAGTATTTTTCCGCTGACGAATGTCGAACCTTTGCATTTTATTCGACGGCCATCGACAATGAGAAACGCTTTGGTGCATATAGGAACGGCTGTCTTAAACTTCTGGATTTTGAACGGTATGCTCTGCTTTCTTAGAAATTTCTCGATGAATCTCGCAGCCTTCTGTTCGTTGTGCGCAAGCCTGGGCGAATACGTGCACAATCGCTTTACAAAACGCATCGCGTCAAATTCGGCCATGTGTAAACAAATGATCCGCTACTTATAACATCCTTCTATATGGACTGCGAGGTTTTCTTTCGAGGATAACTTTCGCGATACCTGCCAACGTCACTTCTTTGTAGTCACGTTTGCGATAAACTGCTCGAGTTGTCCGCAATCCACACCCAATTTGGTCAATTCTTTACCGATGCTAGGCGCTACGAAAGCATCGCCGCTGTCTAGAAATACGGATTCTTGCAGAGCGGCGTTATCGGTCCGTCCCAACCGCCTAAGCTGTATAATGATATCCAGACTAATGTTCTGGGGTATGTTATAGGTCTTGCTTTTGCCCGCGACTGTCTTGCCGGTAACGAGTTTCATAATATACCTTAACGGGAAGTATAATATAGGCATGTCCGGGTCATTTTCGAAGCTGGGAGGGTTAACGCCTGTGCTCCTGTGGAATATTTCGCTATCGTTTTTCGGTGGTTTCGATTTCTTCACTGGCCAACCAATAATAAATCAAAGCTGGTATTATTGCGAATAAGAGCAGAATTACAAACAGCACCCAACTTCCTTTGAAAATCCGCCGCTTTACTTTGACTGTTCGCCCTCGTGCCATTGCATCATCATTCGTTATTTTGTTTTTGCATTATTTAAACGGGACTAGATTGCGCGAAGCTCGGAGGGAGAGTTCTGCAGAAAGCTTGGCTTTCTGAGCTCCCGGCGAGCCAGAGGCTCAGCCGAGGATGAACTCTAAAGAGTTCGACTCTTTCTCAAAGCTAGGAGGGAGAGTTGAACTCCCCTATCCGGCTTTCTGCGTGCGGTTTCTTTCCGCAGGCGCTTTCTTTCTAAGAAAGGGCCTCTGCAGGCCGGCGCATGACCGTTCTGCCATCCCAGCGCACAGGAAAACTTCCAGTTTTTCTTGTGACGGAAAACAATTATGTGGCTATTTCATTTGAAGCGTTCGGAATTTAAGATTGTTTGCCGCAGGTTGCAGCTCTTTCTTCACAGCGCAATTTGGCACGTTCTTGCGCTTCGTCTATGGGTGTGGGGTATTCTCCCGTAAGACATGCCATACAAAGCCTATTGGCCGGAATTCCAAGCGTTTTGATGAGGCCCGCCGTCGATATGTAATTAACGGAGTCGACGCCTATTATCTTCGCTATTTCTTCGTTCGTCCTGTCAGGAGCTATAAGTTCCGACCTATCAGGAGTATCGATTCCATAGTAACATGAGTAATCAATGTGCGGTGTGTGGAAGAAGTAGTGGACTTCCTTTACTCCAAGCGCATGCAACCGTTTGGTGTGGCGCTTTGCCGTCGTCCCGCGCACGTTGGAGTCGTCAACTACGCCGATTCGCATACCTGCGATATGATCCTTTATGTACATGAATTTCTCATCATGAGCCTTCTCACGTTCCTCTTGCGACGTTTGTAAGAAAGCTCTGGGAGCATTCGGCCTTCTTTGGATTGCTCTGGCGAATTGCACACCAAGCACTTCAGAAAGCCCGAGGGCAGACGCTATTCCTGTGTCCGGCACACCTGTTATCAAATCAAGCCTTTCCGCCATATGCTGATATTCTTGCCCCAACATTCTGCCGAGCTTTTTCCTTTCTACTTCAACTCGCCTACCGTAAAACTGGGAATCCGGTCTTGCGAAGTACATTACTTCAAAATGACAGAGCCTTTCTTGCTGGGGCTTGACCAGGCGTCGATGAATTCTCAAGCTGTTCTTATCCACAAAGATAGCTTCGCCCGCTCGCAGCTCTGCGACGTCGTCATAATCCCACAAGTCGTTGAACACGCCAGATTCTGAGGCGACCGCATATTCGACTATTGCTCCGCCTTTTTTTCTATGCGCCAGGCATAATGGCCTGATTCCCGCAGGGTCTTTAAACGCTAACATGCCGCGCGGTAGAATAACAGAAGTTGCATATGCGCCTATGAGTTCTTGATGAAGATTGTCCAATGACGCAAATAATGTTTCCGCATATTCTTCTTCCGATTTTGCAGTGTGTAGACCTTTGTATTTCAGCTGATCCATCAAAGCGAACTGGATTACTTTGGCATCGACTTCGGTATTGAAAGAGTGGCCTCTTTCCTCGAGCCTTTGGCGCATCGAACCATAATTCACCAGGTCACCGTTTGCGCACAGCGACATCCCGTCGTCCAGGACCGGCTGCATGTTCCTTAGCAGCATCTCCGGACTCGACCTGCCGGCGGTTGCGTAGCGTGTGTGGGCATTTCCCATGCAACCCCTCAGTGTACCGAGTTTGTAGTCCTTGAACACCTCTTTGGCACAACCGAGGTCGCCGTGCTCGTAAAACAACCTTTCCTTGTCATCGTAGGTAACTATCCTCGTCGATTGTGGACCGCGATTTAGCATTCCACGTGTACCTACATACAAGCGTTCAGCCACCGGCTCGCGAGAAACAATACCGATTACGCCGCACATATCGAACAAAATGCAACCGAAACTTAAATTCTCGTTTTCTGAGAGGAAACGCGTTGCCCCAATTAGCGATTATAAATATACCGTTCCTCTCGAGATGCCTTGCCGCCGGAGACCGCTGCAGCGGTCTGCATATGCAGCAATACATTTTGCCGTTCCCACCCGCGGGGAATTTTTCGCGAAAAACAGCATTTTAAAATACTTTGCGGTATTTTCGGCGCTTTTTCGATCACGAAGCCGCGAAAACTATATATTCGGAGTTCGGAGAGTTATCGTTAATTCAGAATTAAGTAGGGTGAACATATGGAAGAAGTTGAAAGTTTTGAAGTCGAGCAGCCAAGGATAATTGTAATGGGATGCGGTGGAGGCGGCAGCAATACCGTCAACCGTCTAACAGACATGGGAATCGCCGGTGCACTGACAATCGCGGTGAACACCGATGCGCGACACCTGCAGACGACCCACGCGCAAAAGAAAATTCTTATCGGCAAGTCATTGACAAAGGGGCTCGGTGCAGGAGGTTATCCGGAGATTGGAAAGAACGCCGCACTCGAATCTAAAGCGGATTTGAAAACGGCATTGGACAAATGCGACCTGCTTTTCGTTACGGCCGGCTTGGGCGGCGGAACAGGAACGGGCGCAGCTCCGGAAGTCGCAAAACTGGCAAAAGAGGCCGGCGCAATCGTCATCGCTGCAGTCACAATCCCGATGAAGATCGAAGGAGCTCGTATTCACAAGGCTGAAGATGGTCTTGGAAAGCTGCGTTCGGTTTGCGACACGGTGATCGTGATTGAAAACCAGCGCTTGCTCGAGATTGCGGGTAACAAGCCTCTTAAGGAAGCGTTCGGAGAAGCCGACAGCCTGATCGCTACAATGATCAAAGGAATAACCGAAACTATATCGCAGCCTTCGCTCGTCAACCTCGATTACGCGGACGTCAAGACGATTATGAAGTCCGGCGGCGTTGCCACAATAGGCATTGGTGAATCGGACACAAGCGACCGCGCTGTCGAGGCCGTATCACGGGCGTTAGCGCATCCGCTGCTCGATGTAGACTACACGGGTGCGACCGGTGCGCTGATCCAGATCATCGGCGGAGAAGACATGAAGCTTGATGAGATAAACAAGGTCGGCGAGACGGTCGCGCAGAACATGGACCCGTCTGCTACGGTAATGTGGGGCGCCCGCATCAATCCGGAGCTGAACGGCAAAATCCAGGTCATAACGATAATAACCGGTGTTAAGTCGCCGTACATTATCGGACCCGAGGGCGGATCGTCCAAAATGCATCCGAAACTCGACATCACCGAGCTTTAAGATAATTCGGCGCTGTCAACACGCCGAACTATTTTTCTTTTATTTTAAACTCAATTTCTTCTCGCCCCAATCGAACAAACTTTAATACATGCCCCGATGATTCTATTCAATATGCCTGAAGTTTCCGCTTCATTCGGACTTGTCGTGCAAGAACTTGTTAGGCGCTCAAACGAGGAAGGACGACGAGTGCACGACTTGGAGCAACGATTTGAGGCGATGGAAAACAGGATCGCCTCACTTGAACAGCTCGCACTTGAGCGTTTCAAAAAGATGGAGCAGCACACCAACGACCTGGAGGCAAAACTGCGCAGCCTCGACGAATCTATTTTTAGGCTCAAAGCCGCGGTTGATAAGATAACCAAGCAGCTTGAAAAGACTGCGACTAAGGTCGAGCTCAGAGAACTCGAGCGTGCGTTCGAATTGATGCAACCGGAGATGCCAACGCCAAAGGCGGTCGAGTAAATCCGAATCCTTTGTCCGGACTGAAGTTTATGCAACGAATACCACACGATTACTGAAAATACCGTCAGCCTCTGACCAGCGGATTGTCAGGAATTTCTTTATAGAACGGAATAACACGTTTTGCCAAACGTCACTGCATAGGCATTTGCGACGGTCTCTGTTGTTTCATCTGCGAAGGCCTTTGTTGCATCGACGGCTGCGCTTGACGCTTCCGTTCAGCGATTATCTTCGAAATCGTCTCAATATTCTCAGCCAGACTAGGCAAAAACTGTTTGAACGCTTTTTCCAGACCGCCGAGGCGAGCTTCGAAATCATCGAGACGATCTGCAAGCTCTTTCGGTATCTCCGGAGCGGGCTTTGTTGCGGCGATCTTTCGGGCTTCGTCTATCTTCGAGTTCATGCCCTCGACATCGCTTTTGAGACTCTTTATCTCGTTTGAGAATTTTTCGAACTTTTCTTCTGCGACTGATTCAATGAGTTCCTCCATGATGACTTCAGGCTCGAGCTCGTCCTCAGGAGCATAAGACGGATATGCGGGCGCAGGTCTATACATCGGCGCCGGGGGCATAGCTTGCGGGGGTTGGCGCATCGGCTGCGCAGGCTCGGGTGCTGGTTCGGGTCCACGAACAGGTTCCGGAGCAGGAACGGGCATCTGCATCGGCACACGAGCGGTCGGCATCCCCATCTCAGCGCCAGAAGGCAACGGCGACGCGCCTTCCTTTACCGCGGCCATAAGAGCCTTTTCAATCTCGCCGAACGAGAAGCCCTCGGCCTTCAGCTGGCGCACTATATCCTTTTCCGACATGCCGCTACGCATCATCGTTCTGACACGATCAACAGGCGGTTCTGTCGGTTCTTTCTTTTTGCCAAAAAGCGCCATATTGAAGTATTAGATTTTAGGCGTAATAAAGGTTTTTTTGGCTCAGAACCTGAAAGCGACATAGCCTATGGCCAGAACCATGAATACAACGGCTAACAGCAATGCGATTGCAGAACTCCCGCCTCCGGAAAGCTGCATGCGCAACGTTTCCAGAGCTAGCAGTGCACCAATCGCGAACCGCAACCAACTTCCTAAGGCCATATAGAAAATCGGTCAACGGGATTTAAATATTGATTTTTGTAGATAGAAAGAGATTGTCCAAACAAATGCCTCCTGCTCCGGCTTTTGTTTTGAGTGGCAAGACATAAAGGAGCGGGACCAAAACAAATGCCTCCTGCTCCGGCTTTTGTTTTGAGTGGCAAGACATAAAGGAGCGGGACCAAAACA
>Ga0315284_10001946_pt1 | contig 29565 bp, 34 predicted proteins | sample YL17G09_16_MG_FD_203696 | JGI IMG/M metagenome (GOLD analysis project Ga0315284, IMG submission 203696) | Sediment microbial communities from Yellowstone Lake, YNP, Wyoming, USA - YL17G09_16 | ecosystem: Environmental > Aquatic > Freshwater > Lake > Sediment | place: USA: Wyoming | collected...
TACCTCTTACCTCTTACCTGTTCTCCCCCCTCTCCCCCTTACCTTTTACCCCTTACCTTTATTTTTAACTCCTAACTTATAACTCTTAACTATTTTTCCTCGTCGCGTATGATAGGTATGATTTTAAGTTTTTGGCGCGAAATAGTCAAGCAATTACCTTGTCTCTATCTTCAGCTGCTGGCCCTTACCCTAAAATTGCTTTGACAGTGGAAGCTCCACTAATCGTATCTTCTGAATAAACCACGCCACTTTGGATGATACGCGTGAAGTACTGGTATTGAATTATTAGGACAATTATGTACCAGTACTATTATTAGCCCACATTCACCATATCCTTTTGGATATTTCCTGTTCGCAATTTTGCAATATCTTAATAAATTATGGCGTTCTTTTGTATTAAAATGTCTACATTTATATGAAAATATATTGTCTTTGTCAGATAATTCAGTATGAGAATATACTAACAAATCGGTTTCCGATTCTATCCTTTTTCTAGCTTGAATGTTACAAGCAGCTAATACTAGATATGCATTAGAATCACCTGCAATTAACTCCTGGATATCATTTTCCCAGGTTTTACATGCTTGAGTTCCCGTGCCAGCAAAATCGTCAACAAATACAACTGAATCATCTGGGCCAAGCCTTTCATTTACTAAATTACTTTTAAGAATAAAAAGATCATTGTACCTTGCCCCGCTTAAGCCATTTGCTTGACGAAAGCTATGCAGCATGGAATCGCCGCTCTCGCCTGAACTTGATGAGAATGCAACAAAACGCCACTTACCTTTTCGTTTTGTTGGATCTTGATTCCATCCCGGGATAGAATTAAGAGTTGAAAAATAACCATTCCGAATTTGTGAGTGCGATACAAACTCAACCGAATCTAATATTCGAGCAGCTAAATCTCTGTCGAGGGTTTTAAATTGATTTAGCCATCCATCAATCTGGATCGTTGCAACTGTATCTCTATATGTTCCAAATGTTGTAATCCAACGGTTGAATCTATGAATGTCAATTGGCGCTCCTCGCCTGAAAGGCTTCTTCAATTATTTCACTCTCCGATTAGCAGATGCTAACTTAGCTTGAATTACCAACAATAACTTTTCAAGACTTTTCCATAGTTTTTCTTCGCCATAATAATCATCAACATTCAGCTTAATTATTGCCTTATACAATCGATCAATATCTCTTAAGAGTTTTCTTGTAGATGCAGAAACATTAACCGATTTAATCTCTAGATGCTCTACTGTTAAGGTTGGGTCCTCAGCAAATTCCTGAAAACGCTTTACGATTTCGTTATTTTTACTAGCTTTTCTTGCATTGCTAATGTGTTGTTTTACAATACGAAAGTCTGTTACAGATTTTAAACCACCCGCTTTATACTTTTCTAACATCTGCTTTGTTAGAGTATCTCTTGAATGCTGAGGCATTTTTTTAATCATTCTGTCTGTAATCACAGGAAATAACTCAATGAAGAAATCCGCCTTTACACGTTTTTCTGGGTTAGGATCTAACATTAGGTCTTGATATTTTTTAGAAAAAGAAAGCAACTTTTTGCAGCGCACAACTACCGCCTTATTCAAACCGGTCAATTCAGCCAATTTCGTCTCCCTTTTTTCGTTGAGTTCTTTCATTAGCAGTTCCAGCTTAAGTGCTGTAGGCATTAGCTCCCAATCTTCTCGAAGCTTATGAATCTGAAACATGGTCACAATATTTTGAACTAATGATGGTTCTGCTACCTGATTGACAGGTACATTATTTAATTTAAGCTGTTTTGCACATATCCATCGACGCTGGCCATCCAGAATAACAAAATATTTCTTTTTAGAATCCCAGTAAACTGTCAATGGCACCAAAATGCCAACCTTCTTAATTGATTCCTCTAATGTTGCCAATGGCAACCGATCAAAAAGCATTCGTGGATTATGAGGATTAGGATGCAATGTCTCAGTATGAATACTTTTAATCCCTATCTTTTTTGATGCTTTATTAGTTATCATCTAAATCTCCTTTTTTTGTTATCAATATTCGTTATTAGCAATTCATAAGCATGTTTCCTTTGAGAACTAAAGCCTGCAATATTTCTGCGAACTTTAATACGTTTTGGCTCCCAGTTTTTAAAGATTGCCCTAGCCTCTTTACAGTCTGCATAACTCATTAAAAAAGATGCCCCCTTTAAATCAATTATCTTAAGATATTTAAACAACCTTTTAAGATCTGCTTTGTTAAATGCATTTGGTCCATACTCACAAAACACCCTTCTATCTTCAACGGCATACGGTGGATCTATATAAACAAAATCACCTTCTTTTACTTTGCTTAATGTGTTGCCAAAATCACAGGAACATATTTTCGCATTATTTAAACTTTTTGCACATCGTCTAAAATGCTCGACGGATGGGATCAAGCCAGTCCCTGTTGATGCGTAAGGGACATTAAATTCGCCCTTCATGTTCGTCCTAAAGATACCATTAAAGCATAATCTGTTTAAATAGGTAAAGCGCACAGCTCTTTTAAATTTAGATAGATTTCCAGGCTTGATTCCTCTTAAGCGAATATACGCCCGCTTATTCTTAGGAATTAAGTTAACATGATAATGAAGTTTTTTGGGATGTTTTCTAAGTACTTCATAAACTTCTATTAATTCTTGATTCAAATCAGACAATAATGCTTTAGATGGATTGATCGCAAAGAATAGAGTTGCTGAACCAGCAAACGGCTCAACATATCTTTTAAATGATGAATTCCAAAACGGGATAAGTCGATGGATAATTTGTCTTTTGCTACCAGCCCATCGCAAAACAGGCCTTATTAATACATTTTTATCATATACTTTCTGCTTATTTAGCTGATCTAAAGAGTTTTCAGAATAACTTTTCACTTGGTCTCCTCCACCACCTTAATCTCCTCCTCCGTCAGCCCATAAAGCATATAGACTAAAGCATTAATTCCCTCATTAATTTCACCTATTTGATCTTTCAATCTATCCGTTTCAGATGTCTTTAAGTGCTTTATCCTATTATATTGTTTGTTAAGATTAAGTAATGTTTCAACTAGTTTGATTATTTTATTATATATACTAATATCTCTTGATTTATTAAAATCAATCTGTCTTATTGGGAGCAATTCTAATGTTTCGATATCTGTCTGAGCCATGACCCTATCTTTTTCCAAGCTAATTAGCTGATAATAAGTGTTTAATAACTGCGAATTTATTATTGCCAATATATATTTTAAATTGTACTCTTTGTTTTTAAGATTACCCACATGAATATTGTTTAAACATAAATAACGATTGTCATCAAATGCTCCTATTAAACTGTCTCCAGTTTGCCTAATTAGTACTTTCTCTTCATTATACTTTGCATCTTTAAACCCACTTTTTAGATGCTTAATGTCATACAATATATAATTATTCATATATTGAATTGAATATCTATTAATTTCTTCTCCAGATATTAGCCCTGGCATCCATTTTTTTGATGTTTGTGATTTACTTATTATTCCATCTTTTCCTTTTAGCCCAATTAGACCGCTTGCCAATGAGATCAAATCCCCCAAATGAACAGTGTCGCTATGCTCATCTATTTTCCTAACATATTTCATTGACCACTCGCTAAAAAATAATCTAAACCTATTTAAAGGGGTATTAATAAAATAATTCTGAGAATAACTATATGAAGAGCATTTGCCTTCCATAAAATCATTTAATGTTTCGCATAATATAGCTGTTACTTTGTTTGAAGATCTTTTGTCTTTCTCTTTGATCTTTTGTAATATTAATATTGTTGGCCTACCTACAACTGCGCTTTTCCAGAAATCTTCCTTAAACATTACAAACCCTTTAATGCAGCATTTGCCTAATATATATTTTCTTAATTTAGAGAAATATTTTCCAAGAAGAAAACTGTCTGGCAATATGAAGCCAAAGTAACCATTATCCTTTAATTGCATTATCGCCTTATTAATGAATATTGCGTATGTACTAAGTTTGTATTCTGCTGATTCTGGATAAGTATCTCGCAAATATTGATCGAGTAATTTATCCGCCCTCTCATGTCCTCGTAGCCCAAAGCTAACATATGGAGGATTACCGATAACAACATCAAATCCATCCCTTTCCTTAATTTCCTTGAACTTATTATCCCAATGAAACGCTTTATCTCCAGCAATTTCTTTATTATCAATCAGAGAGTTCCCACATTCAATATTATGGTCAAGCTTAGGGAGCTTTTTCTTTGTTGTTACCGCGCTTAAAAGCAGGTTTAGCTTTGTTAACTCAACAGCTTCTTCATCTAGATCAACGCCATAAATATTATTGCTTAGTATTTTTACTTTTCTCATTATTGGGTTACTTGAGAAATGTGGAGTTCTACTATAGGCATTATCAAATATTTGGAACGCTTTGATTAAGAAGGACCCTGACCCACATGCAGGGTCAAGGACTTTTATGTTCTCAAGCTGTGAATATTGTGAATTATGTAAATACTCTTTTATTATTACAGATAGTGTTTTATCAGCAATATAATCAACAATAGGTTTTGGAGTATAATATATTCCTTCTTTCTTTCTTTTTGTTTTTGTAAGTTCTTCTCGTTGAATTGTGCCTAAATATTCCTCATAAATGCTCCCCATTATATCAGCATCTATCGTTGCAAAGTCAAATTTAACATCCTCTTTTGAATCTTCATAAAGACTACGTATAATGTCATCTAGAAGATTACTGCTTAATTTAATCTCGTCTGCTGTATGGGGAACAAATAGATTACTATTATATCCATCATCAAATTCCCTGAATACATTTAATAACATCTTGTCGAGATCTTTTTTGCCATCATTTTGCCATTCATTAACTAGATTTAATAAAAGATTTTGCTTGTCAATTTTTCTATCTTCGCATGTTCTTATAAATATTAATCTGTTCAAGATTCTTTGCGTGCATTCGGACACCACTTCATCGGTTAGTTTAGAATTGTCACTTTTAATTTGCTTGACTAATTTATCTCTCCATATTAGTAGCTTATCAAGAAGAAGCTGGTTAATAGGAACTCGATAATCAATATGCCCTATACTAACTGCATATTCATTTAACTTTCCTTTAACTATGCTGTCTTTACTTAAAAGCCATAAAGCGTCAAATTTATCAAGATAATCGATATACCTTAAATCGATTATTGTTTTTTCACTTAATCTTTTTTTCTTTAAAAGCGCATTAAATACCTTAATCCCTTCAAAGTCGGACAAAACAACCCATTTAACCGATTTGCTGTACCCATAATTAATTATTTGTTCGGCAAATCGTGGGTCATATAAATCTTCACTAATTTTTTTTACTTCAAGGAAAAAGACTGGTTGGCTATTAATATTAAAAGAATAATCTACTCTTTTTTGACCGCCGGCAGCTTCTTGACCAGTAACCTCATCAATAATTGTCCTGCCCTCTGTATCCCAGCCAAGAGCATGAAAGAGTGGTTTAATTAGCTTTGAACATGTTTCATCTTCATTAAAAGATTCGTATTTACCTGATTTCTTGAGGTCTTCGTAAGCATTGATTAATCTTTGTATTTCTTTTTTCGCGGCTTCTTTCACATTGTTGCTTAAAGTCATCATTTTAAATTATACGCCCGGGGACCACTAAAGCAAAGGACATAAATAGAGAACGGAGAGTAGAGAATAGAGAATAGAGAATAGAGAATAGAGAATAGAATAAGAAAAAGTGGGCGTATAAGTTAATCGGGAGATATTGAATAGAAGGTGGTTTCTAATCTCTGCTCACTGATCTCTACTAAGCAATTTTGTCTTCCTAATAAACCCATTTAACAAACGTGCGACATCTTGAACAAGCTGTAAAAGATCATTATATTCAATAATACTCAAATACTTCAGGTCTTTTGAAGCCAGCAATAAGCTATCGACTTCATACATCGAGCCTCGGGCATTATAATAAAAACGGATACGATCGGCATAAGTGCCTCGTCCCATGCCTTCCGCAATGTTAGCAGTAATCGATATGGAAGCACGCCGCAATTGATCAATAATACCGAACATCTCTGTGCGCGGGAATTTCGCGGTGGATCGATAGATCTTAAGCTCCAATTCATGAGCCCTCTTCCATACATTCAGGTCCCGGAAATTTGATATTTTTCCTTCCATACTACTCTCCACTCTCCAATCTCTAGTCTCTATTTTAAAAATCCCACATTTAGCTTCTTGGTTGATTTACTCATGGTTAGCCGACGTATATCGCGTACAAGCTGTCGGATATCGCTGTCGTGCTTGAAAACGCGTTTTTCGAGGAGATCGAGCTTATTGGCAAGGTCTTTATGGGTTAGCATTACATGCCTTAAACGAACAAAAGTTTTAATGATATATATGCTCATTTTCACCGCAATATCGCTTTTTAAGACAGTTGCAAGCATTGCTACGCCATGTTCTGTAAAAGCCATTGGCTGCGTTGTTGAATGCTTCATGCTTTCGAACCGGTGACATTTTGTCACCAGTTCATCTTTTTCTTGTTCTGACAGAATAAACATGAACTCCTCTTGGAACTTTTCAGGGTTTCGCCTTACTTGCCGGTTCAAATATTTTGTCTCAACATTGAACAATTCAGCCAGATCCCGATCGATCATTACTTTCTGCCCTCTTATTTCCAATATCCGATTCTCTATCACTTCTTGAGGAACTAATTCTTCTCCCATTTCACATTCCTCCTTATTTTATGGTATCGCATTTTGCGTAACCACCATCCCCATCTTGATATGCATAATTTACATCTCAAGTTGAGGTGTGCCAATTTGGCTCCCCTCGTCCCCTTTCCCTTATTCCCTAACCCATATCCCTATCTCCCGCCCTTCTCATTTTAGAAATCCTACACTAAGCTTGTTCGTCGACTTAGTTATGGTTAACCGACGGATATCGCGTACAAGCTGTCGAATGTCAGAATCATGCTTGAAGACGCGTTTTTCGATGAGATCGAGCTTGCGGGCAATCTCTCTATTTTCTGCCATCATGTGGCGAAGCAGGACAAAAGCCCGCATTATCTGGATGTTAACTTGGATAGCTCGGGGACTTCTAAGAACAGAGGAAAGCATTAGGATCCCGTGTTCAGTAAATGCTAAAGGAAGATACCTTTGACCGCCCCAACTTGAGGTACCAATTTGGCACCTCAAGTTATCGAACTCTTCGAGGGTCAATTGGAACATGAAATCAGAAGGGAACCTGGCGATATTTCGCTGCACTTGTCGATTTAGACTCTTTGTCTCAACTCCATAGAGCTGCGCCAAGTCTTTATCTAACATCACTTTCCTGCCTGCCGGCAGGCAGGTTGGCCTCGGATCAGGAATATCTTTTTTTCTATTATCTCAATAGGTACTATTTCATCGCTCATACCTTAGATAACAGCAATTTTCCCGCCAAAGGCGGGCAAGCCTGCTAAAGTTTATATGGGATTTCACGAATCGAGTGCTTGCACTGAGTCCCGCCACCGCGGAATGAAGTGTCGAGAAAGACTACAGATGTCGAAGAAAACGACAGCAGAAAGAGAAAAAGAATGGATATTGGGTTATAACTTAAATAAATCTTCCAGCTTTGCCTTCACGTCATCAATATATTTATCCGCAATATATTTATCTATGATCTTATCCCCTTCCCCGCTCTCCACCAGCCCTTCAATAAATTCAACTTCATCGCAATTCGTCAGCACCTTCAGCTCGCCAAGCTCATAAAGGCACCTTAAAAGGTTCAATTTGGCCGGTGGATTTGTCGGATCTATCTTATATGCCGCTATCAGGCATTTCTTTCCTTCCTCCCTGTTGCCCTCAAATATGTTCGCCATCCCCAGCTCGAACCACGCGTGGTCGTTAGCACAGTCCTTTTCAATGACCTCCTGTGCATATTTCTTTGACGTCTTGTAGTCGTTCACGGCTGTATAATATTTTGCGAATGACAGCTTTACGTCGCTGTCACCGGGATCCATCATGTATGCCTCAAGCAGAACTGCCCTTGCCGCTTCATAATCTGATTGCCGTATATAAGCCTCTCCAAGCCATCCATACAGGAATATTTTTACTTTCTTTATCTGTTCCGGCTTAAGCTTGCTGCAATCTTTTAAAAGAAGCTCATCGCATATAGAAACTATTTCGCTAAAGTTACCCTCCGCAGCCTTTTCGAAGAAATAATTATCTATAATTTCCCCGAAACCGTAAGCCATCAGCATGTCCGCCTTCAGGACAATATCAATGACCTTCCCGTACACTTCCCGCACTTTATCCTCCTGTTCAAGATATGAATAAAAAATGGCCAATTCTGTATATATAAAAGGATCAAATATGGCTATTTTGCTCAGGTAGTCGCATACCCGTCTAAGGTTAAGGTTGTCTTCATCGGCGCCATAATCGATCGCCAGGTCCTTTAACCTTCTGACTATGTATTTGATCTCCGCTTCAAGCGACCTGCCTGAAAGCTTTTCAAAATAAGTGATCGCCCGCGTCTTTGCGTCCATTTCATCCATTTCCCTAAGCTCCTGCCTTTTCCGGAACACATACATGATCTCCTTTTTGGACATCTGCAGTATCACCGCCCTGCATGCCCTTTTATATTGTTCTTCATTCATATAACATCCTCCTTATTAGGCCCCTGATACAAAAATGGGCAATTTACTTTATCGATAGCCTTTAACATTTTTGCATAAGCCATATTCGCCCTGGCTGCCGGGATATCTTTCTTTCTCCGGAAGCATAGCGCCAGTCCCAGCGCCGCCTTATAATTATCTGTTGCATTGGCCTTTAACGACCTCTCGAACATGTTCATCGCCTTCTCAATATCTCCTTCCAGATAATAAATACGGCCTATATCGTTATAATTCTCGTACTGGAACCAGTGGTAATGCTCCTGCGTCCTGTTCCTGTCCACAAGCTCAACGAACTTTTCCAGCAATGCTCTGGCCTTCTTATATTCTCCTTTCTCAAAATAAAGGTCCGGCAGGAATGCCAGGGCATCGTCCGTGTGGCCGTATATGTTCTCCGGATCCATATCAATTACTGCCTGGAACAGGCTTATCATTAACTCTGTATTCGCTTCCCCCTTGCCGTCCAGCAGTTTCAGGTACTCGGTCATTGCATCGCCTTCGATCTGGGCGAGAAATTCGTTCATGGCATTATTGAGCATACGGACTATTATAGAATAGTACTATGACACTATGAGGCAGAGTTTGAGGCAACTTTGAAATATGACCTTTTTGGGCTGACCTTATTTTCTGTGTCCCCCTTTGTGATGCCGATAATATAGCCGACCACCTTATTCTCTTCAATAATAATACCATCTAACCCTATTTCTTCGATCTTATACCCCTTATAATTTTTGCTTTCTTGAATTTTATCCCCCCAAAGATAGGGGTGAATGAACTGAAGGACGATCCCGGAAGTTTTAGGATCATGGTCATTAAGTTTATTCCCCTTATTTTGCCTGCGGTATTTACTAATTTTATCAATATCATCGAACATATTATCAATATGAGGGCCGGTAAGTTTGATCTCTATCGCGATCTCAACCGGCTGGTACCAAAAATTATCATTTTTAAGTTTTGGTTCGCTGTTATGGTTTTCCTTGTCAATAATTGCTATATCAAATTGCCCTTCTTTAGAATACTCTCTTGGGTATTCCCTGTGAACAGTATTAATTGTTATACTATCGATCTTCCCATATTTATGTTGATGCTCACCTGCCATAGTAACCTTTTCCTCTTTTAAAATATCCCTTATCCTGCAGAATAATATGCTTTGTACATCTGCCTCATTCAGATAATTGAATGGTTCCTTAAGATAATTATCTGCAAATTTTCTTATTTCATTCTGAACTTTTTCTCTCCTATCAGCTTTTCCATCCATTTTTAGTTCTCCTTATCCATCAATATGCTATTGATTATATCACTTTATTGCTAATCATTTATTAAATGACTGCTCCCGTATGAACTCTTCGTTATAGATCGGCGGCTCGTCGTCTTCCCCGATATCGTAAAACCTGGCATGGCGCCTGTTGAACATCACTTCACGAGCTGCCACACATTTACCATTCCTGCTGACTTCAACGATACGCTTGTTCCGGTCTTCGTATCTTTCCATCATATACACGCTTATTACCGCGTCGGCCAACGGCTCCACGGCCGCGATCTCTTTGGGTAATTCCAGCTTATCCATAATGCTTGCCGTTAGAATAAGTATCATATTCAGCTCCTTTGCAAGAAGCTTTAGCTCATGTACAAAGTCATATATTGCTTTGATCCGCTGCCCGTCCGTATCCGGCAGGGACCGATAAACCATATCTATCGAATCTATGATGACTATTTCCACAAGGGATGACCTTTTTAAGCTGACGATCTTCTCTTTCAGGTCAGCCGCATTTAACTTATCAACTGCTTCAAGATAAAGCGGCGTATGTTTGGACATTATTTGATGGTCATTCAGGCTCATGATCACCCATTTGGCGATTTGCTCTACCGGCATTAACGAACTGAACATCACCGCGGGGATACGTTGAAAAGATGCGTTTTTGACGGCAATATTGAGCGCAAAGGCGGTTTTTGTGACCGCATCAGCGCTTGTTAAAATAATCGTCTCTCCGGGATTTAATTTACCGGCATGATCATCAATGCTTTCAAGTCCGGATGTTACCGGCATGAACGGTTCTTTCATGAATTCATCAGCAAATTTTGTTTTTTCAGACAGAACATCATAAAGCAGCATTTTAACCCTCCATAATAAAAGACTCATAATAACTGCCGTTCTTCACGTATAAAAAGCCCATACAAAAGTCCAATATCTTCTTAAAGTCACCGTATCTGAGCCCGGAACAGTCGATCACAAGATTGCATTCATGCTTAAGCAGATCAAGGGGCAGTTTTCCAATAATGTCCTTACTGCCCCGGGATATTTTGTACCATATGAACCTGCCGTCAAGCCGGAACCTGTCCGGCCCGGGGTCATATGTCATGTAGGTCATGGCGTCCTTCCCCGCCCTGTTCTTTCCTATCAGCAGCATGAACGCGTCCTTAAGCTTCATTTCAAAGTCCATATTTGCCTCCTTTTACTATACTAAACGTAAAACAAAACCAAAAAACTAAAAATAATGGTGTTTTTGGCGGTTAAATGGATAATATATTAGATACTATGACACTATGAGGCGGAGGATGGTGTTCGTAATTTCTATGATTTAATTAAATCATTTTCTCTTAATAATATCTCTTTCTCAACAGAAAGAACAACCTCAGTAATTTTGGGCCATATATCATCAAGCTTTTTCTTTATGTCATTATTGGTTAAGGCTTCATCAGTAACATCTATTGGCCATTTTAATATGAAATGGACCAGCCAATCCGCGCCTCTTGGGGTTTTGGCGCCTTTTGCTTTTGATATGGCATCATTTATTATCTTTCTTGGCCCCTCTTCCCCCGGAGAAATTACTGTTTGAAATTTAATGACCTTGGGCCAGAAATATATTTCAAATATGAACGATTCTTTATCTCTCCAGCCAGTTCCTTTTCTTGGAACGATCTTATTTAATTTTGGGGTTAAAAACCGGGCATATCCCTTGTTCTTTGATCCCAGGACCCATCCTGACTCAATGATCTTTTTCTCAAATACGCTTAATACTTCTTCCAATCTATCCGGGATATTATCCTTTATAAAATCGATTGCCTCTTTATGGGATCTATATATCGTCCTTGCCAGTTCATTCAATTCACTCTCTTTCATAATATCCCTCCTTATTGCTATCAGATAATCTTCCAGGTATCCTTTAACCTTATCGGCCAGATCCTTTGAATACAAGCTCATTATCGTTTCAATATTGCGCGCAATATCATCATATGAATACGTTCGCCATAATTTTGCGTCCTCTTCTTTTTCCGGCTCGATCCCATAAGGCGTAAGATAAATAAAAGCCTTTTTGTAATCCTTATAGTATGTATCGACTGTTTCATGATATTTTTTAAGCTGGTCGGAATGTTCTCCGGCAAATAATTTATTTTCAATGCATACTATGAATCCTTTGCATTGGATAAGAAGGTCAATATTATGCCATTCTCTTTTTACTTCCGTATCATCCAGATCGAGGGAATCGATGGCGAATTCATTTATCCAATCATATTTCTGGTTGGAAAATATGTCTTTCAGGAATCTCTTCAGGAAAAGATCGCCCAAACCGTGGTTCCCGTTAGGGTCTAAAAGCCATGATATAAAGTTTGAGTGCCTGATCTCTGTGTTTTCAAACTTAAGCACACTGAATATGTTCGGGTGCCTCAGCTGGATCTCCAATCCCTCCAGCTCAGGGTCTTTAATAAAAGTGCTTAATAGATTTTTTGTTTCATCAATACTATTCGTCATTTTATTATTTCTTTAACTTCTTCCCTTATTTCATCCATTATTATCTTATCTGCCATGCAGTATCCTGTCGATGGTTTTACGGTCGCGATTTTTTATTCTGTTTAATTCTATAACAGAAACGTTTCTGTATAATTTGATCCCGGCTTTTTTGTACGCGTCTTTCCAGTTTATATAGTTTCCCTTTCGTTGAAATGGCATTAGCTTTCTATTTTCCTCAGGGGTAATCAAATTAAATACTCCAAATTGTTTTTTGTATAGCCTGACAATTTTCCCTGCATTTATTTTATTTAGCTTTAAAAGCTTTTCTGCAGCCAACTTTCTTGGGTACGCATGATCTTCAGTTAGTTTTGGCTTAGCTTTTATGTTTGGCAAGTGATTTCTTAATGCGTCCCTGGATATGCAATGCGTCCAGTATTGATTGGCTTTTTTAGGAAGATACCATATAGCTGCGCCGATAATTGTTTCAATAAACTGCTTCTGATTTGGAGTTGCTTGCTTATATAAGCGACGGATTATTTTGATTGTTTTAGCCAGAAACTCGCATCTTTCCTTTAAATTCTTTTCGCCATCTTTTTTCCGTATTTTATGTTCAATAGTTTTGTGCTTCATTTAAGCACCTTCTTTATTTCGTTTAAAATTTCCTTCCGTAGTGCCTTCGGCTCAATAACTTTTGCATATTTCCCCATGCTCATTATCCACCTTTTTATCTCGTCTGTCCCCGAGACTTTGAACGTTAAAGTCAAAGACCCGTCCTTATTTTCCAAAGTCTTCTGGCTGGCATGAAGCTTCCTGTCTATGAACCAGCGGGCTATCTCCTTATCAAGCCTGACAACGACCGTTGTCAGCGGCTGGCCGGATATTATACGCCATGAATGCTCCAGATACTTGTCTATGGAAAAATCTTTGGGGATCACGAACCGCTCTTGTAACGGGATTATGCTCCTTATCTGCTTCACCGCGAATGTCCGTATGGCCTTCCTTGTATGGCAATACGCGATCAGATACCAGGTCCCGTATGTGTGCCTTAAATGGTATGGATCGATCACCCGCGTCTCCGTCTTGTTCCTGCCGATCGAATAATAGACCACCTGGACGCTCACCCTGCTCTTTATCGCTTTTGAAAGGATGCTGAAAGTCTCGGCATCCTGCCGGTTCAGCTCCCTTGTATTCAGTATGTCAAATGAGAACGAACGGCTCACTTCATCAAGTTTTAAAGAAACGAAATCGGGCATCAGCAGCTCGATCTTCTTGAACGCCTTCTCTATCTCCGCCTCGAAAGGCGTATTCTTGTATTTCTTCAGCAGCTCCTCCCCCAGGAATACTGCCACCAGCTCCCCTTCTGTCAGCCTTATCGAAGGGAGCGTGAATTTATCGTGGCTGTAATAGTAGCCGTTGCGCTGCTTGCTGTAGAGTATGGGCGCGCCAAGCGAGTCCTTCATCGCCTCAATGTCGCGCAAAACCGTCCTCTGGGATACCTCGAAAAGCTGCGCGAGCCTGCCGCAATTGGGATACTTTTTTGCCCGCATCAGCTCATCCATTCTCGCCAGCCTGATAATAGTATGTCGCTCCATAGGCATGAATTATACTCCTTTACTCTGCCAACTAATGTCAGTCTACCATGCTAAACTGCATAAATCAAGCCCCCAGGTGATACAAAACCGCCTGTTTGTACATATAATAAGGGTAGAGGAGGAGGCAATATAAATAAAGCGTAAGGAGATGTGTGTATGGGTAAATTCAGTAAAGTTGTGGACCGCATGTATATTGAGAACCAGTTCAAAGCGAGAGGCGGAGATATAGAGTCTCTTGCTGAGGAGCTGCATAAGATCCTGCCCGCCGGCGAGGATATCTCTTTCAGCAAGTTCGTGCAGGAGCTCTTCAGGCCATTCCCGTATTTTTATTATGATCCGTTCCTGTTCCCTGTCAATTTGGGGATCAAGGAATTTGAACTTCCGCCGGAATTGATCATTGAGAACGTCAGGAAAATGATCGTCATAGTGAACGACATAAATGATGGCGCGATAACGGAAATAAAAAAGCTCATAGCACGGGTTATTAAAATAAAATTCACCAAAAGCCCGGAAATAAACTATTACTTTTGCGGAGACAGGCATAATAAATCCGGCAAAACAACAGTGTTCAAAATAAACATACTATTCTTGAGCGATCGCGAATTGGACAAGGCATGGGAGTGCCGGTCTTATAAAAGGACGAGAAAAATATCCGCGTCGGACATAAATGTCCCCTCACCTCGCGAGATATACCTGCTCCTTTCTAATAAAGTGATCGGGCAGGATGACGCAAAGAAAAGCATGTCAGTGGTGCTTTACCAGCACTTGAAAAGGATCGAAGAATCAAAGAACGGTAAAGAGCTTGATAAGGTGAACGCCCTTTTGATCGGGCCCACAGGATGCGGCAAGACCGTGATGGCAAGAACGCTCGCCGAGATAGCCGGCGTTCCTTTCGTGAAGATAGACGCGACTAACTTTGTGCAGCGCGGTTACCGCGGCGGGATGCATGCCTGGGAGATAATCAATCTTCTTCTTGCTGCCGCAAAGGGCGACAAGGAGCTGGCAAAATGCGGGATAGTTTTTATTGACGAGATCGACAAGATCGCGTGGAGGGACAAGAACGATGACGGGCTTCTTGCAACGCAGGCTGTGCAGAGCGACCTTTTGTCCATGATAGACGGCGGCGATGTTTATTACGAGCCGGATGAAAATGAATATGCGAAGAAAAAGTTCAATTGCAAAAATGTGCTTTTCATATTCGGCGGGGCATTCAGCAGTATGAGCCATATAGGCGTGACAAATAATGACCTCATGAGTTTCGGTTTCGTCCCCGAGTTCGCGAACAGGATGGGCAGCATTACCGTGATGGAGCATCTTTCGGAAGAAGTGATAAAAAAGCTGGTCAGAAAAGCCGTTGATGAATATTCAAGCTATCTGCCGCTCTCGGACGGCGAAAAGAACGCTTATACGGAGCTTATTCACCTGTCCATTGTTTCAGACAGGTCACATTTGAGCATGGGCGGCAGGTGTGTTGCGCCTGTGGTAAGGAAATTCTTTGAGGACAGGATATTTGAAATAAAAGGAGGAGAGAAAAATGATAAAGATACCGTATAGCATTACGATCAACTGGAACATCGATAAAGAGAACGTACTTGAAAGCATTAATAAGCACAGCTCCGGGAGGATATTCAAGTTCTGCTACCATCCCCTGTCGGGTGAATTCCTGATGGGCGCGATGCCCGAAAATCATAAGGAGATAGTGATCGAGCACGGGATACACCGGTTCGACAATTACGTCCGCGGGATATACTTTGCGGATAAAATGACCGTCTACCTGCGCTGGCATGATAATGAAGCATACTTGAATGACACAAAGGCGATGCTTAGAGAGAACGGCGTGCCCGAAGAGATCAGGATAATTTGGGGAGAAAAGGCGGCAAGAGAGCTGGCCGATGATTTAAGGGGGTTATAATATAGGGTTAAGGGACAAGGGATATGGGACACAATTATCCTTATTCCTATACCTTCAACAGATCTTTCCAGCATTCATACAACATGACCATCGCCAGGGTGTCCAGCTCGCAATATTTTAAAAGTGCTGTTTTAAGCGCGTTTCTCTCATAATCAGTCATCTCCACGAACTGCAGCTTGCCATACGCCGTGGCAGCCGCTCCGCCCGCCCTTAATTCGTCACTGTCGCTCAATAACTCCTCGATACTCCCTTCATGATCCTCGAACAATCTCGGCAGTTGCTTGTAGGGATCAATGACCTCGCCGTTCTTGATCTGCAGCCATTGCTTGTCCGTAAAATTCTTGCTCGGGATGCCGCCCTTCGCGCCATATATCGGCTTTGAATACTTTTTCTTGAGATATTCTGACCTTTTTAGAACAGCAGGCAGGACATCCTTTAATGAATTTGAGCCGTTCGTATACGGGTCATAGTAGAACCGCACTACCAGCTCTCTTAAGTCTATCAACTTGCGATCGCCTTTCCACAGTACAGTGTCCTTGTCCAGTTTCTTGAGAGTGACCGATTTTATGAATTTTATCAGCTCCTCTTTGTCGGGGATCCCGGATGTGTCCGCTTTTAACTGTTCATGTATCTCGCATAAGACCGTGTTCTCGTGAATGGCGAACATGAAAATGCTGCCGTCGTCAGAGGAAAGCTGCTTTTTAAGCTCCCTGACAAATTCGTAATTGGGGAAAACTCCCGGCTCAGCGTTGATATATTGCCCTGTATGTTCAATGCTGCCGTCCTTTTTGACAATATGATGCGAGAACTGGAAGGCCACCTGCTCGTATGGGCGCCTGCCCTTTGTAAAAGGTATGGCCGCGCACATGGTCTCAAAATCAATAAAATGCAGGGGGAAATTGAATTTATCCATCACGCTTTTTAATTCTTTATCAGCAACCCAGATAGAATTATCATTTTTCTTTACCTTTTCCACCTGCAGCCATTCCCGTTCACTTTGCGACTTTCCAAATCTCCCGTCCGGCTCCGGGGAAATATCTTCTTTATTGACCTGCTTCATTTTATATTGCCCGTTTTGTAATAATTTATCTTTCCTTATCGCCCAGATATCAAGGACAGTGGGCTCTTCAAAGTCTTTTTGTTCCCAGCCAAGCGTCTTCATCCAGCACTCTTCAAACCCGCTCTTCAGTCCGTTCGCCTTGTCTTCCGGCGTGGCCTTGAACTCGCACTTGGCGCATTTCGTTGACGGCTCAACGTCGATCTTTTCATCTTTCTCGTAGCTGCCCGAGTACCACTTAAGCTCGTCCTCATACTTGAGCGTTTTCACCTTTTTTGTGTCAGTGCCTTCATATATCATCCCGCAGTATTCATCCACCGCTACCTGTATCAGGATCTTCGGCGAAAGGTCCGCTTCTGAGATCGAAGCCGACACCCTCACCTTTTTTCTCCCGTTCTTGTCCTTATAGAGTTTGAATTTCTGGTTCAGGCCGTCCGTGGGGCATACCGCGGTTTTATCCGCCAGCATTAAATAGGCGGATACTTCATATTTCGGAAAAGCATGGCTTAACACATATTTCTGGAAAGCCACATCCCTTAGGTACGGCAGCCAGCCGGAATTGAGCCGCCCCTTTTTTCCTTTGAACTGGTCCTCTTCATCGGTCATATCCACCGATTTGGCTTTCACTTCTATAAGGTCGATATGATCCCCGCGCTTTACAAGTATGTCCGCGCGGATAAAACAATTCCCGTATTTGACCCCTGCCTCATAAATAGTGACCTTGTCTTTTTTAAGGAGTTTATCCGTTTCAAGGACGGCCTCTTCGTTATCAATAGCGCTTATTTCCACGCCGCCCGGGAAATACAGCTTTGCCAGCGCCCCCACCTGGAATCCGCCCTCGGCCAGAGTCTGCATGAATATGTCATCGATCTTCTTATCGGCATATTCCGGCTTGCCTGTGTAATAAAGCTTGGCGGGGCATTCTGTTGCCAGTTTGTAGCGGGATTTTGTTAAATATCTGCGTTTTGATGTTCTGGTTTCAGCCATAAAACCATCCTATTTTTTACGTCCCTTCAACATGTCATCCAGATTCTTATACAGATCTGTTCGATCTGAGGTCATGAGGACCGCAATGTATACCTCCCAGGTCTTATATACTCTATATTTCGGCTTTGAGTAAACTTCTTTTACCATGTTATAAGCATCCTGGGGGCTTTTTATCCATTTTGCATTTGCTTTTGGCGACCACATATCATCCCTTGCAAAACCCTGGCCCGACAGCCATCCGTCCTTAAAACCTTTCGCATAATTCAGATTGGCTATTTGGCCCTCTTTATTCCCTTCATTTTTCTTCCAGTAATCGTAAGAAAAAACATCTTTTGTAGCGGCAAAACAAGGTACACAGATCAACAATATAATGAATAACAATATCAACTTTTTCATTTTCTTACCCCCTCTATGGTAACTTTGGAGCAATTATACACCTATTGTTTAGTTCCTGCCGCCATCCTGTCCAGATGCTCATACAGATCTGCCTTATCTTTGCACATAAGGATCGCACCCACGATCTGCCATGTTTTTAAATGCCTATATTTTTGTTTTGTATAGACCTCTTTGATGACCTTGTAAGCGTCCTGTCCGCCTTTTATCCAATCCTCATTTTCTGCCGGTTGATATATGTCGTCCCTGGCAAATGTTTGCCCCGTTGTCATTCCATCCACAAAACCAATTACATAATATAAATTGGCTATCTGGCCTATCTCATTAGCTTCATTTTTCTTCCACGAAGCATATGAATACATATCTGCAAAACAAGGGACACTGATCAGCACAGCAATGAATAATAATACAAACTTTTTCATTTTCTTTACCCCTTTCTATCTAACTCTTGAGTAATTATACGCCGGGCAACGCAGTAAATCAAAGCAACAACAGAAAGCTAAGTGGTCAGCCTTTCTGTGCCATGATATACTTCCCGATCGGAGGTATAAAATGAAAATACAATTTAAATTGATCCTGTTATTGCTGGCTTTTGCGATATTAATGAGCAGCGGAAGTTTTGCGAAGGATGCTGTCGTAAAGAACGAGGTCATTGTCGATAAAAAAACGAGCGATTACCTGGAGATACGCCATATTGTCCTGAAAGGCACTAACGAAGAGATCGGGTATGCTCTCGGCGACATCGCCTGGAACTGGCTGGACGTGAAGCTTCCTCTCTACGCCTCCCCCGTTTACGCAAAAGCCAGGCGCGAATACATGAAGAAGAACTACCCGATACTTCTTGACCGCATGCAAGGCGTGGCTAATTCTTACGGCCTGCCGCCGAAGGACGATACACATGTCACAAGTTCGCTTTTCTACGACCTTTCCCCCATATTCTGCTCGACGATCTACTTTCCGCCGAACCTCACGACCAACGGCCATACGATCGTGAGCCATAATGTGGAATTCTACACCGCCACAATGAGGGAATTCATCAAGATGAAGCCCGTGGAGGGAGAGCACAAGCTGTTCTCAAGGGATTTCGTAATGGAAATGTACCCCGACAAGGGCTATCCTTCCATTGTTATCGGGACCATGGACCTTTTGAACGGGATGCAGGGAGGGATGAACTCAAAAGGGCTTTTCGTCGCCATGCTTGCTGACAACAATTCCGCCAAGGCCACGGATTCATCCGTTACCGGCGACGCGTCGGGCGGTCTTACAATAATGCAGCTGGAACGCCTTCTGCTGGATACTTGCGCCAATGTTGAGGAGGCGAAGATCGCTATACTGAACACCAAGCTTGCGACAGGCTTTGAGCCCAGCCACCTTATGGTATGCGACACCTCCGGTAAAAGCTTCATCTATGAGCTCTCGGGAAAGGACTTTACAGACCACTTTACGGACAACGAGCGCAAAACCCAGATAATGACGAACCATTCCGTTTACCTGTATCCGGATGTTTCCACGTTCCCCGAAGTTCCCGCGGATAAGACATATAACAGCTTTTTCCGGTTCAAGAGGCTGGATGATTACGTTAAGTCGCATAAGGGGAAATTCTCTGTTGATGACGCAAAAGAAGCGATGACCCTGTCTTACGGCCACTCTCAGGACAAGGACGAAGGCGCCGCCGTGCCGCTGCCTATGAGGACATTGTGGACCATGGTTTATGACCTGGATGAGGGCACTATCGACGTTAAATTCTATGCCAAGGACGGGCCCTCTGATGCTCAAGGCGACCCCACTCTTGTTTTCACTAAGCCGTTCAAGTTCAAGCTGGAAAAATAAAATGGCAGATCAGAATGAAGGATTGTCCACCCACAGATTGGAAGCCCTCACCGACGGCATATTCGCCTTCGCCATGACGCTTCTTGTGCTGAACTTTAACGTGCCAAAAGCCATCAAGGGAATAGGCAGCAAGGAGCTGTCGGATATAATATTGTCGCAGTCGGACAGGTTTCAGAACTATTTCATGAGCTTTGCGCTGTTGGCCATCTTCTGGCTGGTGAACCAGCAGATATTCCATCACATTAAAAAAACTGACGGGAAACATATCTGGATGAATATTTTGACTCTCATGTTCGTGGTGTTCATCCCATTCTCGACATCGCTGATATCTGAATACCCGGACAGGATATCAGGTGAGTTCTTTTTCGCGCTTAACATATTTCTTATTTCCGCGTCAATTCAGCTTGGCTGGATCTACGCGAACTGGGAAAGAAGGCTGGTTAAGGATGAGTCAGAAGATGAACATCTTAGAAAAAGCTTGCGAGCCGGATGGGTAGGCCCGGCTGTTTCAGCATTTGCAATGGCCTTCGCGTTCATCCAGCCACGCATCTGTTCCTATCTTTATCTCCTGATACCGGCGGTGCTTCTTCTGCCGTGGTTCAGGAGATCTTGAACTTTCTTAAATAGACCGCTACCAGCACGATCAAAAGAATTGGAAGAATTCCGTCGTTCAAATAAAGCATCGGCCCCGCGTTATAAACCGCCGTATTGCCGCTAACGATAATATCACGTATATGCCCGATACCGGCACCGATGCCGAAGCCCCCTCCCATGATCGCGACAGCCAGCCAGTAAACACCTCTGAACCACGGGCTGATAAGAGCGGAAATTCCGATCGCGATATTTGCAACGCCCACTTCATACTGGAACGGGCTGCCAGGCGCCCAGCCTATGCCGCGCGCAATCTCAGGGCCGTTGAAGATATGCTCCAGGCCGGCTATTACATGACCGAGGCCGACCGCGATGATGAAGTAATCAAGCAATATTATCTCAATGATGTTCTTTGCGGTACGCTTGGACTTTGTGAGAGCGCAATGAAGCAGGATTATCAGTGCCGTGACGATCAACATTATTACTGGGAACATTTTGTTTACCTCCTATATTTAACTAAACTACCAGACCCAAGGAATAAGCCTGTACTTCACCTTTTTCATATATCTCTTATAGCCCTTCAACTCTTTTATAAGCATTCTCTCCTCGTCAAGCAGGCGGATAGTTAAATTTACGGGGATCAACAACATCGGTATTTCCCCCCACCAGGAACCAAGGACAAGGGGGATGAAGATGTACATCAGCATTCCCGAGGCGTACATCGGATGGCGAATAACGGCGTAAGGCCCGGTATCGATGAGCTTTTGACCCTTCTGGACCTCGATCACCCTCGAGGCATATTCATTGTGCAGCATCGTCTTAATGAACGCCATGTAGCCTGTGAACATGATGACTGCGCAGACTATCGAGACGTAAGGCGGCAACTGCGACCAGCCGAAGCGGCGGTCAAGCCCCGCGATCACCATGAGCATGAAAAAGAGCACGGTATTGAAGATCTGAAGTGCTCCCTGCTTTTCCCTTTTCTCCTTCACATTGATCCGCTTTTCAAGGAGCTTCCTGTAGTGCTTAAGCATGTAAAGGAAAACGAAGAACATTGGGATAAAAAGCGTCGCCAGGAACAGCCAGCCCTGCCAGTAGTTTAGCGTCCACGCGGGGACGAATACCAATACGGCCATGAATAACATCATGGGAATAACGATAAGGGTAACGCGGAGCTCAAGGTTTCTTGCCTTCATTTACACCACCGCCCTTGATGGCGGAATTATACACCAACAGAGGCGTTCGGTCTCCTGGTCCTTACTAAAGTGGGGAATTCCGCTTCGGCGAATCTCCTGGGGTCCCTTGGATAGAACGGCTTGAAGAACTGCGACTTCACAAGGCCATCCCATATGTATCCGCAGGATATTATCAGCGTGCCGGGCCGCAGCTTGGCCAATGTGAACGCCATGCTCGACATAAAGGACAAATTTCCCGGCTGCGGATTGTAAAAGTAAACGAGCCGGATGCGTGAAATATCTTCCCGGTTTATATGAAAATAATTCTCGGTCAAAAAATTGACATTGCTGATTCCCAGCTGATCCATCAGATCTCTTCCCGTTTTGACAAAAAGCGGGGCGCTTTCGTAAACATCCACTTTCCTGCAGAAGCCGGCAAGCGCAGCGGCAGATCTCCCGATGCCGCCTCCGAATACCGCGGCCCTTACACTTGAAAAGTCGACATGCCTCTCACTTTGTAATGTCCTCAGGTGATTCTCAAGATGCCCTGTTCTTGTGCCCCTGTAGGCCGCTTCAGGGACGCCGCCGAACCTCTCCGGGACCGGGAACTCGATATTCCCGCAGGGGATCGATCTGCCCGGCGCCATTTTCCTCATGAGCAACACTTCCGCCCGCCAGAACCTTGCCTCCACCTGCGAGATATTCATTGCCTTTCTTACCGTTAATCTAACGTCTGCCATATTTTTCTCCCGCCGAATTGTAGTGATTGATCTGTCTTATTATCGTTGATAAATGAGGGGAATTTCAGTCAAACGCGGATCTTTAGTTGATCGTTTCTACCCCGGAATCCATTCTTTTTACAACGTGGAATTCAAGGCCCAGCTTTCTTATGGCTTCAACATGTTTTTCTGATTCGGAGATGTCCGACAGCTCCATGAAAAGTGAAGGCCCGGATCCGGACATTTTCCAATTGCCGCCTGTAGCTTTAACAAGAGAATCCTTGATATTCTTGATCTCGGGGAATAACTTTGATGCCGCAAGCTCCAGGTCGTTGCCGTTCTTTCCTGCCCCTACCCTGTCGAATTCTTCATAAACTGACCTGGTCGGGACCTCGAACTTCGGGATCACGAGTATAAAGGCCGCGCTGCTGTGCGGATTGGCCTTCTCAACTTTATCTCCCCTCCCCGTCACCCTGCAGGTGCCCCCCACTATACAGAAAGGGACATCACTTCCGATCTTTGCGCCTATCTCCATAAGCTTGTTCCTGTGAAGGTTAAGTCCCAGCACATGATCTATGCCGATAATAGCGGCCGCGGCATTTGCTGAACCTCCCCCAAGGCCGGATGCCACAGGTATATGCTTCTTTATTGATATCTCAACGCCTTTTACAAGCTTTATCTCATCCAGAAAAAGCTTTGCCGCTTTTTCGGCTATATTTTCGGCTATGGCGGGGGAACATTTGACACTGACGCCGGTTGGGGCTTCCCTTACTTCCACTTCGTCATGGAGGGAAACGGACTGCATGATGGAATCGATGTCGTGGTACCCGTCGGCCCTCTTTCCGGCGACCTTTAAGGACGGGTTTATCTTTGCATATGCCCTGAGCTTTATGTGATTATTTTTTGGCTTTTGAGATTGCATTTAATTTCGCCATCAGTCTTGATTTTTTCCTTGCGGCCGTGTTCTTGTGCATTATCCCGTTCTCAACCGCTTTATCGATCGCGCTGATAGCATTTCTTACCATTGCCGATGCTTCCTTGCTCTTTGCCGCGATCAGTTTATGCGCGTCTTTTATCAGCTTTTTTATGTTGCCCTTCACGGCAAGGTTCCTTATCCTGTTTTTCCTTGATTTCCTTATGTATTTTATCGCTGCCTTGATGTTCGCCATTAATTCTCTCCTTTGCTAATATCCGGATTTTATGTATAATAACATACGTTTTTTATGAAATCAATACACGACTGGTTCAGGGAGAAGAAAGAACAAAAAGAGATAGAAGAAAAGGCGGAGAAGCTCGATATTCCGGGAAATCTCTGGGTAAAGTGCTTCAGTTGCAAAGCTATTATTTACTCCAAGGACCTGGAAGCCAACCTCAAAGTCTGCCCGAAGTGCGGTTATCACTTTAAGCTTACATTTTCAGAAAGGCTCCTGATCACCGCTGACGAGGGATCGTTCAAGGAGCTTGACACAATGGTGTTTTCAAAGGACTTCCTCAAGTTCACTGACACGATGCCCTACCAGAAGCGCCTTGAAGAAGCAAAGAAAAAGACAGGGCTCAACGAAGCCATAACCACCGGAGAGGCAAAGATAGGAGGATACCCTGTCGGCCTTGGTATCATGGACTTCGGCTTTATCGGGGGCAGCCTCGGCTCTGTGGTGGGAGAAAAGGTCACAAGATTGATCGAACGCTCCATAGAGAACAAAACGCCGGTCATAATAATCAACGCTTCCGGCGGCGCTCGCATGCAGGAGGCCATAATGAGCCTCATGCAGATGGCAAAGACTTCCGCTGCCCTTGGCAAGCTCAGGAAAGCCAGGCTGCCTTATATATCTGTATGCACCGATCCCACTATGGCCGGAGTATCGGCATCATACGCCATGCTTGGCGACATAATAATATCGGAGCCCGACGCGCTTGTGGGATTCGCGGGCCCGCGCGTCATAGAACAGACAATAAAGCAAAAGCTTCCGCCGGGATTCCAGCGGGCGGATTTTGTGCTTGACCACGGTTTCATGGATATGATAGTCGCGAGAAAGGACATGAAGGAAACTTTGATCAAAATATTAAAGTTCTTCATGGAGTAAAATATGTCTGAAACGCCGAAGGGAATGCTTGAATTTGAAAAGCCGCTCACCGACCTTTACAGGAAGGTGGAGGAGCTTAAAAAACTTTCCAGGCACGGCAAGATCGACCTCTCCACCGAAATAAAAGCGCTTGAACTGAGGATAGAGCACCAGAAAAAAGAGATATTCTCGAAGCTCACTCCGCTCCAGGTGGTATCGATAGCCAGGCATGTTCTGCGCCCCACGATGCTTGACCTCGTTAAATATATTTTCACGGATTTTATGGAGCTGCACGGCGACCGCGGCTACGCGGATGATCCCGCCATGGTGGGAGGCATCGCCAAGCTTGACGGACAATCTGTTGTGATAGTGGGCCAGCAGAAAGGCAATAACACCAAGGAGAATATTTATCGGCGCTGGGGAATGGCGAATCCCGAAGGTTACAGGAAGGCGCTGCGACTGATGCAGATGGCGGAGCGGTTCAATAAGCCGGTCATCACGTTCATAGATATACCGGGCGCCTATCCCGGCATCGAGGGCGAGGAAAGATCGGTCGCGGAGGCCATCGCAAGGAACCTGCGCGAGATGTCCTGCCTGGAAGTTCCCATACTGATCGTGATCACCGGAGAAGGCGGAAGCGGCGGAGCTTTGGGCATCGGAGTTGGCGACAGGGTTCTGATGCTTGAGTACTCGATCTATTCCGTGATCTCCCCTGAGGGGTGTGCTTCCATACTTTTCAGGGACGCGTCAAAGGCAACACTGGCGGCGGAGGAATTGAAAATAACGTCAAAGGACCTTCTTGAGCTTAAAGTAATCGATGAAATAATCAAGGAGCCGATTGGCGGCGCGCACACAAGTGCTGCGCTTACCGCAAAGAACATAAAGGCATCGCTTCTCATGAACCTTGACGAGCTTAAAGCTTTTTCAAAGGAAGAGTTACTGGACAGGCGTTATAAGAAATTCAGATCGCTTGGAATATTCGAAGAACTGAAGCCGTTGTAGTGCCGCTGTGGCCCGCCATAGGCGGGCAGGCGGAATTGGCAGACCTGCCTGCCGGCAGGCAGGCGCGCCGACTCAAAATGAAATACTTTGTATATATTCTCCAAAGTTTAAAGGACAACAATTTCTATATCGGATTGACAAACGATCCTGAAAGAAGAATAAAGCAACACAACAATGACAAAGTCTCCTCGACAAAAGCTCGACGCCCATTTAAAATACTACATGAAGAACAATTCGATTCGCGGAAAGAAGCAAGAGAAAAAGAAAAGTTCTATAAGTCCGGTTTTGGTAGAGAATTGATCAAAACCACGTTCATTAATAATTGACACTTGTGCCGCTGTGGCGGAATTGGCAGACCTGCCTGCCGGCAGGCAGGCGCGCCGACTCAAAATGAAATACTTTGTATATATACTCCAAAGCTTAAAAGACAACAATTTCTATATCGGATTGACAAACGATCCTGAAAGAAGAATAAAGCAACACAACAATGGCAAAGTCTCCTCGACAAAAGCTCGACGCCCATTTAAAATACTACATGAAGAACAATTCGATTCGCGGAAAGAAGCAAGAGAAAAAGAAAAGTTCTATAAGTCCGGTTTTGGTAGAGAATTGATCAAAACCACGTTCATTAATAATTGACACTTGTGCCGCTGTGGCGGAATTGGCAGACGCGCACGACTCAAAATCGTGTGAGGGCAACTTCATGTCGGTTCGACCCCGACCAGCGGCATGATAGAATATTGGTCGCGCCCGGGTGGTGGAATCCCGAAGAACAAGTCTTCGGGACAGGTTGGCAGACAAGTTAAATTGTGCCGCGGTGGTGGAATTGGCAGACACGTACGCTTCAGGTGCGTATGCCCGCAAGGGCATGGAGGTTCGACTCCTCTCCGCGGCAATTATTTAGTAGTTTTCGGCTAAAACCTCGTAATACGCCTGCGGGTGGTCGCATGCCGGGCACTTTGTCGGGGCTTCTTTTCCTTCGTGGACATAACCGCAGTTGCGGCATTTCCATTTGACAACTGTATCTTTCTTGAACACTTTGCCAGTTTTCACGTTTTCCAACAGTTTTCGATATCTTCTCTCGTGCTGTTCTTCCACTTCCGCGATCTGTTTATATTTTGCGGCCACCTCGTCATAGCCTTCTTTCCTTGCGGTCTCCTCCATCTCCTTATATATTTTCCCCCATTCCAGGTGTTCTCCGTCCGCCGCAGCCTTCAGGTTAGCCGCGGTATCACCGATCACCCCGGCCGGATACGTAGCAGTGATCTCCACGTCCCCTCCCCCGAGGAATTTGAAGAAGATCTTCGCGTGCTCCTTCTCATTTTCGGCAGTTTCCAGGAATATGGCGGATATTTGCTCGTATCCAGCATTCTTTGCTACGGATGCAAAATATGTGTACCTGTTCCTTGCCTGAGACTCACCGGCGAAAGCGGTCAAAAGATTCTTCTCCGTTTGCGATCCTTTCAAACTTTTCATTTTATTCCTCCTTAATGACAATGCGTGAATTCTAATCCAATAATTCGATCTAGTAAAGCATCAATAGGATATTTACATTTGCAATATATTCTGTATAATTGCACCTATGATAAAGTTCATTGCAAGGCTGGTATTGCTTACATTCTCTGTCGGTTGTCTCGCCATGCCGGCCCCGGTCCATGCCGCAGCCGCCACAGGCACCATCAAGGTCTTCTCTGAAGTAAAGGGAATAGAGCTATTCGTTGACGAGGTATCCAAAGGCACGGACGCGATAGAGATAAAGGGACTTGAGCCGGGCCAGCACTATGTGAAAGCGGTAAAGGGCGGTGTCGTGATCTACAGCGAATTGATCACTGTCACCGCGAATGTTACCTCCGCCATACTCATCAAATCAAGCGGCCAGGTACAGGAAAAGATACTTGAATCCTTAAATAAGGAACAGCAGCAATACAAGCAGGGCAAAATCGATATTCTCTTGAGCAAGAGTTACCAGACGGTCGGCTCAAGCTACACTTCCAGCTCATATTATCCCGGTTATTATTCGATATTCGGTTCCGGCTGGACCAGTTCCTCATCCACACAGTATGAGACGACCGACTGGAAAATAATACAGGGCGGCGTTCAGGAGATATCAGACGCGCAATTCGCTCAGCTGGTGGGCGACAAGGATACGCAGGAAAGGATGGCAAAGGACTGGGAAGATTATAACAATACGACTAATATTGGGGCTATTATCGCGCTGGTCGGCGTTGTAATGGTATTGGTCGGCGGCATGGGACTTTTTGCAACTGATACGGCAGCGGCCGAAACCGGTGCGATCATTTTTGCAGTTGGAATAGTCCCCACAATAATCGGGTTGGGAATGCTTTCCAAAAATCCGCCATCCGGACAATACGTTAGTCCCGGAACAGCCGCCAAACAGGCTTACGAGTACAACCAGGCCTTGAAGAAGAAACTGGGACTGCCGGAAACCTACGAACCTAAATAGCCTTTGATTCCCTTAATCAACATTATTCAACTTTAGTTATTGAAACGTGGGCTTTGCCCTTCCGTGGATAGCTATCAGATATATATAATTATTTTCAAATGACCGCTGTAATTACTGCTAATGCACAGCCCGTCTTCGATGGATGGCTATAATAAAACTTAGAATAAGTATCCCTGCGGAGCGGGGATAATATTACATGCCAGGAGATATTAAGGAAATTCCGACCAGGGGATGCGTTTCAGAGCAAAAGAGTGAGTATAGCCAACCACAAAGCCAATCTGAAACGCTTGATTTTTCTTTGTTACTTTCTTTGTATCAAGACAAAGAAAGTAAGGACCTTTCAAGGAAAGACTAAGCCCCTCGTCAGAACTACTTTGGTTGACATAATGTTGATTATTTGCCTTTTTGTCATTACAATCACAATATCATGAAAACTCACGAAACAAAGCTGATGGTCCGCTATTCCGAGACCGACCAGATGGGCAGGGTCTATTATTCGCGCTATCTTGAGTGGTTCGAGCTCGCCAGGGCATCGCATCTAAAATCAGCCGGATTCCCCTATTCTGATATGGAGAAACTCGGGCTATACCTGGTTGTTGCGGATACTTACATCAAATATCTGAAGCCCGCCAAATATGAAGAAGAAATAACAGTCAAAACTATCATCAAGGAAGTCACAAAGGCAAGCGTTATTTTCGAATATGAGGTAACGAATGGGAAAAAAGAGCTTCTATCGACAGGGAATTCAAAACTAGTAGCAACGACCAAAGAAGGAAAAGTTACCGCTATCCCTGATGCTGTAAAGAAGCTACTTTAGTTTTTCTGTATAACAAATTGATGGTACTTATCGAGGAATTTGCCGAAACTAAATTTTAAACGCTCCATATCTATCCGTTCAACCGACCTAAAACCCATCCGTCCCATCGTATTTTCATTGAACAAGTGATATCGCTTGTCCCCTATAAATCCATCCGTGATAAGATAACCGCCGCTTCTGAGTCCTTCTGCCATATTCTGTATCGCCAGTGCCTGAGCAAGCCCGGTCTTTAAATACATAAGGACATTCAAGCATACGATGATATCGAAACTGTTTTGCGGCAATCTGACAGCCGCTGTATCCCCCTGCATCAATTCTATGCGTTCCCTTACTTCATTTGGAACTGGAAGGCTCCACGGGCATATTCCGACAGGAGCCGCCTGACCAAGGAAAACAGAATAATATTCTGTAGGCACATCAAACCAGTTATATATGGGAGAGATTTCTTTTCGGTCCCTGATTTTCTGAAGGAATGCGAGGCCTCAGTTCCATAAGCAAATGCACCACTTTGGGTATAATGTCAGCAGGAGGTACTCAAAGTGGCAAGAAAGTTCAAGCATCTCAGTATCGAGGAAAGAGACCTGATAAGCATCTATTTGGCCAGAGG
>Ga0315284_10001947_pt1 | contig 29557 bp, 37 predicted proteins | sample YL17G09_16_MG_FD_203696 | JGI IMG/M metagenome (GOLD analysis project Ga0315284, IMG submission 203696) | Sediment microbial communities from Yellowstone Lake, YNP, Wyoming, USA - YL17G09_16 | ecosystem: Environmental > Aquatic > Freshwater > Lake > Sediment | place: USA: Wyoming | collected...
ATACGTCGCATCTTGTGATCCGTTCTTTGTATTCTTCTTCTGTTACTGTCTTAAATCCACCTACCGCAAATTGTGCCATTGCTACAGTAAAGTTCCACGCCTGTTTTGTAAAAGATGGCGCAGATTGTGGTGACTTCATCTCCCGCAGCCGTGTTATTCCACCCTCCGGTCTTTCTTGTTCAATTGTCGTTATTTTTAAGCCGGGGTCTGCCAATAATTTTTCAATATCAGCACCGTGGAATCGGGGGTGTATTGTCAACTTTATGTAGTCTGGCAACTCTTCTTTAGTCACCCAACTTGGGATCGTTATTCCAGTCAATCTAAGACCTTTAAGATGAGAAGATGGCATCTATGTAATACTCCCACGTATGAAAAAAGTCAGCGCCCCATTCAAGCTCCCACTCCCAAGCCGAATCGGTGGAAGAGAATGACCAGGAAGTTCCTTGATTACAAGTACAGTGGAGTGGAGGACCCCACCAACCGGCTTTTGAAGTGCCACTCTCACTGTGGCTATAAGTATCTTGCCAACCGCTACAACCATAAGTAGTATAACTGTTCGTAGTGTAACTCCAATCAACCCACCCGTAGGGAGCTTCCGGATCCCCGCAACAGCCGTAGTAATTACAAGTTGTAGTACAGTCACTACCCATCAATGTTTCGTAGGCGGCGTCATACATTTTTCCTCTTATAGGCCGTGTAGCCGTTGTCAACAGGTCAACATCAGGTTCAATATCTTGAACCATTTGAACGAGTTGAAAGTAGCCAATAACAGGATAATCATCTTCTTGCGGTTCATCGGCCCATTCATCTTCAGTATTGGAGTTCGTCCCTCCAAATGGCTCTAAGATAGTACCATCAACTCCAATTGGCCCAACTGTTGCCGCGAACCAAACTCCAGAATCAAAAAATCTAGTCCAAATCCAAAATCTATGGGTCTGTCCAGGTTCGGCCAATTGCTGTCCTACGTAATCATGCCAACCAGAAATAGTACCCTGCTCCTTTTCAGCCAGCCATCGAAAACCCTCGGTAGCTTTACCGAAACAATGATTATAGGTGTAAGGAGCCATATCTATCACATGACGTGGTACGGGATCAATTTCGCTGGGCTCCACATCATCTTGATCTACGGTCGTATTGGGGTAGGCAGACGCGCGACGGAAGTCATTAACTACATCCTCATGCCATGTTTTCACGTCCTCCGTTGCAATTAGCCACTCCATCTCATACTGGTCAGTTTCAATTGCCGTTCTAAGCTCTTCAACATCTGTCTTTTTCCAAACCTTTGGTTCCTGCGGTACTGGCGGCTCTGGGATCAAAGTTTCTGGGACAATAAAACGGTGGGTTGTTATAATCTGTTCGTAGGCGTCAAGTGTGAATGGCAAGTTTGTGTGTTCTGGCGCATCATCTTCTCTATTAACAGGATATTGAAAAGCGCTGCCGTCGCTCCAGAGCGGGGGATCAAGGTCAGGTGCTAACGGAGTCCAGAATGTTATTTCTGGGCGCTCTGGATTATTTGGATCAGCCATAGTTAATCCCTAGTTACAGCATTTGCAAAAGTGTTCGGTACAACTTCGATTCCGCGCGCGCATCACTTAAAGCGTCGTGGGCATTCAGATTCTCAATCTTTAGCTTCTTGCACAGATAGTTTAGATTGACTCTAGTAAAAGGATAGTCTTCGCAGGCGAAGGCGGCTTTGTCGTTGATTGCCGATGCCAATATCATGCTATCACGGCAGTGGGCATGAAAGATTTGGTCTACCATTGTTATTCCAAGCCAAGCCTTCAAGAAAGAACTTTCAAACGCCCAGTTGTGGGCCAAAGGTATGAGGCTCTTTCCAATAGGTAGTCTAAGGCTTTCAAACCATTCCACCAAATAATCGGCAACCTTATCAGGTTCGGGAGCACTCAGTAACAGGTCATTGATTTGCAGGTTATTCTTCGCCATTGCCCCTTTTTCAGCCCGCTTGGGAAACTGAGGCTTCATCAAAGTGTAAAAAGGCTTGACAGCCGCCAGAGGATGGAAATCCGCGTCAAGTGGTAGAATTGCGATTTGCACAATTTCATGGTAGCCCGGTCGGACACCCGTGGTTTCCAAATCGACCGCTGCCATCAGATTGCCGTTAAGGTGCAGCATGCTAGGGTATACTATTGGTGTCATTATTGTTGGGATTGTTTCTTGTATATGAACGGACTGTCAGGGTCGGTCGTCGCAATTCCCAGTGGGTTGTTTGAAATCTCTAGCGGATTGAAGGGGAGATCATTTAACTCGGCCGGGAGTAAGCCCTCTTCAATCATACTTTGTGTTTCACTGAGACACATGAGATTCCAAATGGCTTGGCTTAGATGATCTTCGTCCCTGTCACCGCGCAAATATTTAACAGCATGCCGGAGTCCTGAGTCCATGTAGCGACTTAGCGGGATTCCTTTGCGCCAGTTGTTAGCTTCGTATTTCTTTGCGCCATTTTCGAAGACTTTTGCGACGGCAATAATTGCACGTACCGGTAGTAAATCCATTCTACCTTTTCCTTCTTGAGCGTCCCGTACTGCTCCAGTGGAAAATTCAGACCTCTCGCCAGAGTCCTTTAATACATAATTTATGTGCATTTTTCCTCCACTTGTATAAAGTCGCCTTCGTACTCTTCCGGTATTTCATCAACTTCAATTTCGTCCACAAGTTTAGCCAGTAAAACAGATCGAGTAAAATATTCGTATTTGAACACTTGCACTATCATGCTAGCACCAGTCCTGCGAAATACTTAGCATTCGGATGCCCGCCTGCGAATGGATACTGCGACGGAAACTCACTTATTACCCGTGCTCTTGGCCACAATACCCTGTCTTCGGGTGGCAGTGATTCAAGGAAGTGGTCATAGAACTCCTTTAACATAAGATGACCTTCAGCCGGTACACAGTTGGTGGCGATAAACTTTTCCAGTGCATCCCGGTTGGCATCTTGTAACTGAATCTTACTAGCTGTAGTAACGATAGGCAGACGTAGACGTTTTATTACGGGCGGTAGTGCAAGGGTCATCAGAGTGTACATGAAATGAGGGGCTTCTTCATGTAATTTTTCAAAGAGAAACAACTTAGGTATGTCGGCAGGTGGGACGGGAACGTGACAAACAGTGACGCGCGTGTCGCCCTGTGGAATCGGGCACATCTTAACATTGTTGCCACATTGAATCCAGTGAGTCGTGTTAGGTATCTGGTAGGCATCCATACGCATTTGTCGAATACTGAGCATGCGACTGGTGGTGGCGTCCCTAATCTTAGCTGCTGCGCCGGGGTGCTTTGAGATATCCTTCTCATCGACGGCACAGACTATGGCACCGGCAAGTTCGCCATTGAAATCGCCCTGACTTGTAAGGGCTTTATCCGCTTTAACAACACCCTTGGTGATTAGAACTTCAAAGCTTTCCCAGAAGGTACTCTTTCCGCTCTCCTCATCTCCGTGTAAAAATAGGTAGGGAAGTTGCTCGAAAGGATACCGAAATACGCAGGCTGTCCAAGCGCGCAGGTAATCACCACCTGTTTTGATGTTGGCGTCGATTGCCCACTGTAGTTCGCCCAGCGCAGGAGTTAGTTCTTGACCAACGTGCTCGTAGATGGCGTCCCAATGCGGGTGTCTGGCCTCTTCGCAGTCTAGGTCAGCAGCTTTGTAACGGAACTGAGCCGCTCCACGATTCCATTGGCGACCACCTGGATACTCAGCTTGAAATGGCAGGCTTACCAAGTCCCACTCCTTGGAAATGGCTTCTCCCATGACCTCTTCGGCTTCTGTCTTTGAGTTGCCATATTTCTGGAGAACCATCTTAATGTTTTGGCTTGGTTGTTCCGGCCACCTACTGCCATCATGTAGGCACCAATAAGCAAACTTATTGGCAGGTGTGATGACTGCTCGGATCAGATTGTCATACTCACTCGACGAGGTTTCTTCCTCTACTTCGGCTTTCGTTTCAAAGAGTTTAACCCACTTCTTTGATTTTGATAGCCAGCCGTCAAGAGATTTCTCTTTATCTTCTTTTGTCTTCGAGATTTGTATGACAAGACGGCCGTCTTTATGTGTCTTAAGGTTTACTTGTCTATTTTTTAATTCAGGATCAATTTTAAGAATTTGCCCTAGAAGCTTGGCAGCTTTTATCGCACCATCAGAATCGGAAAATGCGAATCCACCATCTGGGTCTTCAATACCGCCGCACGCCAAGCATGCTGCCTTTAGATTCGGTTTTCGATTAAAGTAGCAGGTCGTCCAGCCGTCGCCGTCCTGGGTCCAAGTCTCATCTTCGTTGATTCCAGGGCTGAATCGGAAAACTTTCCAGGCTCCGTCAAGTAGGGGAAAGAGAAAGGCATTCGGAGTTCCGGGGTTGTTTCCCTGTGAGTTTGTCTTGAAGTATCCAATAAGTTTAAGCTCTTTGACCGTCATCAATTCTTCTAATGCTTTAGTGTGCGTTTGAAGAAGGTGGTGGTCAGAAATCCAGAGTGTTGTAAACCCAGAGGACTGTAGCTCGTCAATTTGTGCCTTATGCGAGGCATCGAGCGGAACAATCTTGCGACTTGATGCTAGAGCTTCAAATGGGTCTTGGTTCTCGTCAGTGATCTCATTGATGCGGACTTTCGTTCTCTGCTTCGTAATAACTTCAACGTGATCCTTCCAGTTAGTCGGAAGATCATTGATCGTTAAAATTTTGGTAGACGGCTTAATGACTTCTAAACCACGATTCTCGACGGACATCTTTCGATGCCAGCACCAGAGAATTAGGCCGCAGGCGTCAATCTGAGAGGCAAATGGAAAGTTGCATTCGCTGCTCATCATACCAAGAACACAACGTGCCAGAGCAGCATGCTCCGTGTGGTTGGCAGTAGGGATGCTATCAAGATAGACGTATAGATGAAGTCCACCACCACCCGTGCTCCGGCGTGTCTCAACATACGGCAGCGCGCTGACGGCCTCTTTAACTTTCTCTAATTCGTTGTCCGATATACCAATACCTTGTGCGTGTGAAGTCAAGGAATCTATATCGAAGCCAACCCAAAGCGATTTCCTGTCTTTGAACTGCCATCCTGTAAAGCCTACCCCCTCTGCATGCTCATCAAGGGGCCATTGCATCTCGTAATCAATCCATGATGGCTCAGTAGACGCATTCTTCGGGCAGCGAATGTTCCACCATGAATTGATGCCGTCGCTCCATGTGGTCCTTTTACCTGAAACAAGCTCGCCATTTCCAGCGGCTACATTGACTTGAAATTCAAGGTCGGGCCAGTGCGCCATAACTCGACCAATCAAGTCAGCATTGGCTGCTGTAGCTCGATTTTCGAGAAATAATCTTACTGATTCTGTTACAGTCATTTATGGCGATCTCAACGGGAGTAGTTGTTTAAACAGACGGTAGTCTTACTAGGGAAAGCTTACTGTTCTGCCACGCTACAGTCAGACACCAGAAACCAACTTTTTTCTAAAAAAATCTTTCAGAATATCTTAGAAAAAAGTTGGTTTCTGGTGTCTGACTGTAGCATGGCAGAACAGCAAGCTTTCCCTGGTAAGACCACCGAAGTACGCGAGATTCCAATTGCTGATCTGATTGATCCTTGGATTGTACAGCGTCCAGTGGACACATCATCAGTTGACTACTTCAATCTGAGGGATTCAATTTCTAAGTGGGGCCTTATACACCCCATTTGTGTTAGACCCAAATCACCGGGGAAATGGGAAATTATCTGCGGACGACATCGAAAGACGGCACATGTTGACTTGGGAAAGTCAACTATACTATGCACTGTTCGTTACGACATACTGACTGATGCTGATGTTCGGAACCTTCAAATTGAAGAGAATGCAAACAGAATAGAACCTACTCTTCTGGAGTATTGTCGGCAGTTGAAAAAGATGTGGCGTCCTGGAATGACGCAGCGGGAACTCAGTCAGATTGTTCACAAAGATTCTCAGTGGGTGCGTAAAGTTTTAGAGATGGACCAGTTGACCGAGGAATCGTTGAGGGCTGTTGAACGAGGTGAAATCTCGCTTGAAACAGGTTACGAGTTAGCGAAGATTCATGCCAACCAACAGCCTAGATTCTTGGGGCTAGCTTTAACCCTCGGAATAGCTAATTTTAAAAACGAAGTTCATACTTATGTAAAAAGTATGCGAGAGGCAGCAAAACAGGGAAACTTAAAGAAGTTCTATACAGCCAAGTTTAAGCCTATTGCTTATGTCCGGTCGCCAAAAGAATTGAAGCTTGAATTAGCAACACGTCAGTGGGGACTACTTAGAACAGTGGGGCTAACACCAGAAGAGGCGTGGTACGATGCCATCGAGTGGGTACTGCATCTCGACGCTGCCAGCGTAAAGTCACAGATGAATAAACACGAAAAGAAAACGACGGCCAAAATCTTACAAAGGGAGGACGAGCCATGTGATAATCAAGTGTGAGTAACTGCAAGAGTGCGAAGTGCGAAGTGCTATTTCCAAAACTTCACTACGAGGTACTACAATGTCGAATGAATTAGTTATCAAGATTGAACAACTCCCTTCAACTCAAGTTGGCACGGACGACCAATTTTCTGACCTTGCGAAGGGCGGCGACTTTCTAGGTCGCCTGCAACTCTTTACCAAGGGCGAGGCTATCAATAAAGGTCTCGTCCCACCCGGTCACTATGGCATCCCGGTTTCCAAGGATGAGGTGGAAGACTTGGGGGTGTCTGTGGATATTATTCCACTGGCTCGACGACCCAAGGCTCTGGACATGAGTGATGGTGATGCCATTATTGTGTCGTATGACCGAGACTCTGACGAGTTTAAGCGCATTGAACTTGCAGCACCTTCTTCGGATAGTCACTGCATGTACGGCGTTAGCTTCTTGGTTTACGAGCGAAGCACCGCCCGATTCTTGGAACTCTTCTTCGGAAGTAAGAGCACTCGCCCCGAGGCGAAGAAGATTTATCCATTCCTTCCACTGACTGCAGCCGACATCGAAGCACGTAAGCTCGATGGGGAGCCGCGCGGTCCTTCGGCGGTAACTTTGAAGGTCGCTCTGGCAAAGAATAAGAAGGGAAGCTGGCATGTGCCAGTTGTGAACAAATGCTCGACGCCGTTCACCAAGCTGCCGTCAGCCGAACGAGTTGGTAAGGAAATCACTGCCTTCCTCACATTCAAGGGTGACGAGGTAGAGCGTGTTGTCGAACCCGAAGGCAAGAAGAAGCGGGCACGATAAATACACCCAGTCCCCCTCTGCATGGCATGGGATAATAAGACTGGGTAGTCAGCCACTGGTAACAGATGGCTTAAGAGCGTTGACCGGAAGTTACAAGCTAGCCGTACTAGGTTCGATTCCTAGCAGCGCTCCTTCTTTAAGCATATTTCGGTGCGTCTGGCCCCATGAGCGTAGAGCGGGGCCTGCGTCAAATGTCCAAGGAAACCAGAACTACCTACGATAGTTCGCCACTGAGGCACGGATAGACAGCCGAAACAATTATGGTAGATGCTCTGTTAATTCAAACGCCGACGTTCAACTTCAGCACTTTTCTAAGTGTGTTACATGGCGCTCTAGGTTACAGTCCAGCCACGGCCTCAGACGCTTCATCTAGGAAGCTTTCAGACGTAGAGCGCTTCCTTAGCTGCCTAGCAGCAGTACGTGATCCTGATGCGTCCTGCGGCTTTGAGGGTGGTCTCCTGGCACACGCCTCTTTCAGCATTCTATTGGCCGCACCCGACGTTGTTATGCTGGACATCCTATCCTATGCGTCTGGCATGCCTTTCGTGGTCGTTCCTACTACCTCACGTGGAGTATCTATTGCCGTTATAACTGGCACCCTGGCACAGTGGAAAGACGCCATTGCCAGCGGGCTTGCGGCAGGATCATCGGCCCGTGAGTGCTACACGAAGCTGTACGCCATATTTATTGACGAAGGTTTAAACGTCTGGTCGGACTACCGTGTAAGCAGTAAGGATCAATATCTGCTATTGACGTATCACCCCGTTTAAACGCTTCTCTAAAAGAGGCTTCTTTTGCGACTTAGTAGATGCCATGCCAGAACAAATTAAACTCGAAGTGCGAACTGCAAGCGGCTCCTTAATCAGGATGCCAGCAACCATTGAGCGAGTCAATGGACGCATCGAGTTTCTAAAGTCGCCGTTTGCTTTGAAGGACGAAATAAAATCTATGGCTGGTTCTCGTTGGCATGGATACGACGATGAGAATCCGCGCAAGATTTGGAGTGTTGCAGATTGTCAACGGAATCGAATACAACTTGCATACCTTATGGGTGAGGATGTCTACGCGCACTTTGATCAAGAATTAAAGCAGCATGAATACCGAAAGCTGACTCGTAACGGCAAGCCAACAGAGTTGATGGACCACCAGAAGTATCTTGCTGACACAGGATTGACTTATCACTATCAAGTCTGGGCTGCCGAGATGAGGGTTGGTAAGACACTTTCTGCTCAGATGGTGATTGAGAAGTCTGGTGTCGATCTTGTATATTGGGTAGGCCCAAAGACAAGCCTACCGAATATCAAACGCGAGTTTAAGATGTGGGAGTTCCCATCTTCCATCCATGTTGAATACTTTACCTATGAAGGTTTCGTGCGCGTTGTAGATGAGTGGGATGACTCCAAGGAACTTCCAAAGTTCGTGGTGTTCGACGAAGCCAGTCGGTGCAAGAATCACGTGTCACAGCGGTCACAGGCAGCACAGCGATTTGCCGACATGATACGCGATAGGTACGGCATGGAAGGCTATGTGATTGAGATGAGTGGGACACCCGCGCCGAAGTCACCGTGCGATTGGTGGTCGTGCTGCGAAATTGCGTGGCCCGGCTTCTTGAAAGAAGGAAGCACCAGGGCAATGGAGTTTCGGCTTGCCTTCCTAGCTGAGCAGACTTTCGATGCTGGTACTTTCAAGAAAAGAATCGGCTGGAAGGATGACGAGAACAAGTGTAATGAGTGCGGCGAGACATTTGATGGTGGCGACCATGATCAGTGCGACGAAGATTACCACATCTTTGAACCTAGCGTCAATGAAGTAGCGATGCTGTACGAACGGCTTAAAGGATTGGTGACAATCAAGCATCGAAAAGACTGCATGCAGATGCCAGAAGTCCAGTATCGAAAGATACTGTGCAAACCGAATGATAGCATTATTCGGGTGGCCGAGGCGGTTGTCCAGTCAGCACCCAACGCCATGACTGGTATGACGTTGCTGCGTGAGTTAAGCGACGGCTTTCAGTATCGTGATATTACAGACGGTGTGACTGCTTGTACTCACTGTAAAGATGGCACAGTGAATGTGTGGTCCGGGGAAAACGAAACATATTCTGACGTTGATATGCTTGACCCTGAACTGGTTTCGACTTTAACAAGGGAAGTTGTACAGTGTCCAGTTTGTGACGGAACAAAAGAAGTCCCAAAGATCATTCGAGTCTCCAAGGAACTGCCGTGTCCCAAGGACGCAGCACTTAAGATGCTTCTCGATGAGAACGAGGAGCAGGGACGCATAGTGATTTTTGCGGGCTTCACCGGAAGCGTAGACAGGATTGTAAAACTCTGTCTCAAAGAGAAGTGGAATGTAGTTCGATGTGACCAGGGCACGTTCCAAGTGCTATCCTCTGAGGAAGCGACCGAAGCGCCGTTGGACTATTGGGCGAACTTGGAAAATCCAAGAGTTGCGTTTGTCGCAAACCCTGAGAGTGGCGGGATGTCACTTACTCTTAATGAAGCACGAACAACTGTTTACTGGTCAAATACTTGGAAGCCGGAGTTCCGCGTACAGAGCGAGGCACGCATCAATCCCACTGGAAATGATAACCATGGAATCCAGATTGTCGATTTGATTCATCTTCCGTCCGACGAAAGAATATTAGCCGTTATACGCGAGAACCGACGCATTGAACTAATGTCAATGGGTGAGATAATGTCGGGAGCAGTTTGGGAGTCGGGAGAAGGGCTAGAGGAGGTTCTATGATTTTTCAAGTAACTTTATATGAAGGACGATGGACTAAAAAAGTCTCGGAAAAGAGCGTTAGGCAACTGTTGAAGAAACGATTTTATTGCTCAACTTCTAATGTTAGACAGTGGTCACAGTCAGATGGTATTGTTTTTCAACTTACTGATTCAGATGTTCTACATCTAGTCGAATTTCATGTCTCCGGTGACATGGACCATGAACTAATCATTGACGAACTGTATCATCGTTTTTGCTCTTTGGGACCGGAATACGAATCAATGATAGAAGTGAGTGTAATATGAAGTATGCCCTATTTATCTGCGTTCTACTGGTTGCTGGCACGGTGAATGCTGAATCCTACCGGCTACCGATAGGCTCAATAATCCAGACACCGTATTCAAGACTGATCGTTCCATCTGGATCACTTTTGATTACGTTAGTGCCACCCACAATTCTTTCATCTGGACAATATCGCCTTCCATCAGGTTCTATGGTCATTATGCCAAATCGCGTCTACAGCATACCCGATGGATCAATTTTGATTGTATCAATCCGGCTTCCATTAAACAATTGATTAGGAGGTTCGTATGAAGAAGTTACTTTTTGTGTTCCTGGCGTCTTTTGCTCTTGGTATGGTTCTATTTGCTGTTAGTGTCAGCGTGAGAAACAATGAGGCCATTGTAGACGTACGGGAGGATGTATCAAATCTAACCTACGAAGTGGACCAACTTCGCTATGCCGTGATACCTTACTCGATACCATATTCTGACTTACAGGATGTATCTGTACGGGTGGATGTGGTGGCAAATATGGGCGAGGCGCATGGTTCTGGAGTTTTGGTAACTCGTCAAGTGGGCGATGTGACTCGTTCATACGTCTGGACTGCTGGGCATGTGACGCTCCACCTTCTAAATCCAGATGGCACTTTCCGAACTGCAACGATTCACCAAGAGCGAAGGGTGCGGGGTAAGTATGTTTGTGATATTGATACCGAAGTAAAGGTGATCGCTTACAGCCCACCCGAGGAAGAGGACCTTGCACTCCTTGAAGTTCTAAGAGATAATTTTCAACCAATCACTGTATCCGCTACTTTTGACGAGAATTTACAAGGTGTTGGGACAGAGTTAGTGCATGTCGGCAGTACATTAGGTATCTATAATTCTGTCAGTCTTGGCATCGTATCACAAACAGACAGAGATATTGAGGGTAAGAGATACGAGCAGACTTCGTGCATGGGATATCCTGGAAGCAGTGGTGGGGGCGTGTACAAAACAAATGGTGTTTGTATAGGACTACTGACTCGTGGTGCCGGTCCTGGTCTAAACTTTATTGTACCGGCGCGGCGAATGGCGTCATGGGCGAAGAAAGTCCACATTGAATGGGCAATGAATCCAGGTATTAAAGTTCCACTGGTTAGAGCCCCATCTGATTTGGAGAAGGTTGTCCCAGCGCCAAAGGCTAAATTGCCGTTAGAGGTTCCAGCAGATGTGTTTCAAGGATTTCCGATTACAACTTATCATGAGTAGACCAAATAATTGGAAACGAGTGGGGCAGATGCTGAGTGGAACTAGCCTTAAGCGATGGTATAAGAAATATAAGCATCGGCAGAATCGCCGTCGAGCGAAACAGAATCCCGAATCGAGAGATAGACCTCTCGACCCTTGGGCCATAGACTAAATGACTAAAGATGAACAAGCTTAAAGAACGGGTGATATCTAATGGCTACCTTCAAGAATAAGTTTGACTCGCATAAGCAGGATTGGCCGACGCCAGATTCACTGTTCAATCTACTAAATGACGAGTTTCATTTTGACTTTGATCTGGCAGCCGACCACACTAACGCGAAGTGCTCTGCTTATTTCTCTGTTGAGGACGACGCCTTACAACAGAAGTGGCTCGGAACTTGCTGGTTGAATCCACCCTATGGAGCAACGAAGCCAAGGCTTTCGGACTGGGTTAAGAAAGCCTACCAAGAGTCAGAACACTGTACAGTCGTTATGCTTATTCCAGCCAGAACCAATACAAGATGGTGGCATGACTACTGCATGAAAGCTACCGAGATTCGATTCATCAATGGTCGTCCTAAGTTTGGCGATGCGAAGCGTGGACTTCCACAGCCGTTAGCAATTGTTGTATTTAGACAACACAAGGGAACAACAAAGTTAGGAGCGATCAAATGCGTATAACCAGGAGAGTTGCCGCTGATATCAAGAAGCGTCTTTGCAACGGTGAGAAGCAGGAAAGTCTGGCAACTGACTATGGATGTAGTCGGTCCTTGATCTCTGACATTGCCACGGGCCGCGCTCACAGTAAAATCCCGTGGCCGGAAGGCAGCAAATATGCTGTTATTCAAGGCGGAAGGAAGAAAGTAGACAACAGCGACCCAACAAACTTTAAGATTTTAGAGTTAGAGGCCGAACTTGTTTCTTTGAAGGATGAGTACAACAAGGAAAAGAAGAAGGTTAAGGCCGGGGCAAAGGTTGCCGGGCTCTTTCAAGCGATTGTGGAGGAGATGAACGAGTGTGTTAAACCGATAAAGGAACTGCCCTCTCTGTACAAACCGTGCAAGAAGGGTGCAATTGTTGAGCACTGCGTCCTACATCTAAGCGACTGGCATGCAGATGAAGTGGTTAAGCCAGAGGAAGTTGGCGGAATGGAGGAGTTTAATTTTCCAATTGCATGTCGGCGGGCCGAGCATCTAATTGAAACAACTATCGACTGGACGAAAAATACTCTATCGCCGAAGTTCGACTTTCCTGTGCTTTGGATGTTGGTGTACGGCGATCTAAGCAGTGGAACAATTCACAAAGCTGCCGAGCGGTCTTACTATCGCAATCAGTTTAGGAACAGTGTGGCTATTGGCACGTTGTTCAGTCTAATGGTGCGTGACTTATCCCCTCATTTTGAACAGGTGAATGTTGTCTGTATTTCAGGTAATCACGGCCGAACAACTCCAAAAAAAGATTTCGGTGGCCCACTGGAGAACTTCGATTATCTCGTTGCTGAAATCGCTAGGATGAACTGCAAAGAGATGGAGAATGTAAGCTGGTTGATTCCTAATTCATGGAGTGTCAATCTGGACATAAACGGCATTGGCATGAATGTATCTCACGGCGACGATGTACGCTCTAATAGCGGCATGCCCTGGTATAGTATGGTTCGCCGTCAGAAGAACTTGATGGCGCTAGACAATATGCAGGGTGGACTGCATACAAGATATTGGGCTCTTGGACACCACCATCTGAGTGGTGGCCTATCGGACATGGATTGTGAACTCCTGCTTAACGGTTCGTGGGTAGGAACAGACCAGTTTAGTTTCAACTCTTTCTCAGGTTATCGGGAGCCCAATCAGTTACTTCATGGGATGAATCCAAAGTACGGCGCGACTTGGCGTTTGCCAGTTAAGCTCAAGACTGAGGGCGAGAAGGACGGGCCTAAGCGTTATCTCATTGACGGCGGGCGTGAAGTAGGCCCTCTATGAGACAAATACAACTTACCGGAGGACTTAAATGAAAGTACGTCTTGAAGTACCAATTATGATCCCAGCAGGCTTGATTCTACATGATGCTCCTCGTCGCACGGTATGTTATGAACCATACTGTCTTGAAATTACAGAAGACTATGTTATGACACACCCAGACCGATTCACCGTTTTGGAGGACTAACCATGCCGATGCGAAGTCAGGCACAAAGAAAATACCTTTGGGCAAATAATCCCAAGGTTGCGAAGAAGTTTGAAAAAGAAACGCCCAAAGGTAAGAAACTACCTAAGAAAGTGAAGAAGAAAAAGTGAAACTAATCTACACAATTGTTGGCGTCTTATTTTATCTGCTGATTGCATACAGCGTCTATCAAATGAGGTGACAATTGGGCAAATACACACTTGAGCACTGGCGCGATGGTGAACTGTTTGAAAAGATGGAGCTAACTCGCGCTATGTTAAAACCACGTAAGGATGGTTCGGTCCACATCATCATTCCTCCGGGTTGCATTACGCTAGTAACACAAGATGAAATACACTTTGACCCCGCTGGTCTAAAGGAGATGCTATGAGATTTCACGCGATTTTTATAGGTGGCCCACTCGACGGACAGGAACGAGTGACAACCCAATCTACTTCCACTGTCAAATGTAGAGAGCAATCGTACCGTGATGGGATAGTAGAGTACAAACTGCTGTTTGGTTATGGTGAAAATACTTTAGTCTACTCGACACTTGAAGCGAGTTCGGCATTGGACCTAGTTTTCGAGACATACATGGAGTACATGAGTGGTGAAACCATACTTTGAGAGTGACGGCATAACACTCTACCATGGCGACCTTCGGGAAGTTGTACCACAACTTAGCCCGGTAGATTACGTGGTTACTGATCCGCCCTACGGCCTAAATTTTATGGAGCGTGATTGGGACCAGTCTGTACCGGGACCAGAGTATTGGCGAATTATTCTTGATACTTGCAAACCCGGTGCCCTGATGCTTTCGTTTGGTGGTCCACGGACGTGGCACCGATTAACTTGTGCAATCGAGGACGCTGGCTGGGAGATTCGGGACTGCCTCATGTGGCTATATGGTTCTGGCATGCCAAAGTGTGGTGACATTGGTAAGATGATTGATAAGGTCAAGGGAGCCGAGCGCAAGAATATTGGTGCTAAGGTTTATGCTGGTGGGCATATTCAGAACTGGACCGAGGACCAGGGTAGCTATCACGGCTTCACGAAGGGTAAGGGCGTCTATTGCGAGACAGCGCCATCAACAGAGCTTGCTAAACAGTTTACTGGCTGGCACAACTCTTTGAAACCCTCCTGGGAACCAATTGTGCTGGCGATGAAAGCACTAGACGGAACAACTGCCCACAGTGCCGAGAAGTGGGGTGTGGCTGGAATGAACATCGATGCCAGCCGAATACCAACGGATGAGATCATTCATACTCCTCAATCTGATCCGGCCAAACGACGTGGCACCGTGGGAACCAATCTTGGTATAACTAACGCCGACAAAGAGAAGTTCCAGGCGGCACAACGTGCCTCTGTAGCAAAGACTCAAGAACTTGGTCGGTATCCTGCTAACCTGATACTGGACGGAGAAGCAGCCACGCTTCTTGACGAACAAACTGGCACCCTTACGAGTGGCACCAACTGCACACGCACGAAGGCTGGTAGCGGATACCACGGTAACATTGGCAAGTCTGGCGACGTGCAGATAACTTACGGTGACAGTGGAGGGGCCAGCCGTTTCTTCTACTGTAGTAAGGCTTCAAAAAGTGAGAAAGGGCCGGGCAACGATCACTGTACTGTTAAACCCTTGGCTCTAATGAAGTACCTTCTTACCCTTCTATCAACTCCAACGGGTGGTGTAGTTCTGGACCCATTTGCTGGCAGCGGTTCGACGCTGTTGGCTGCCAAGCAGCTTGGACGCCAGTGTATCGGAGTAGAACTTGATGCCATCAACTGCGAAATCATCGTCGGGAGGCTACAATGAAGTTTGACAAAGAGGCCAACTACTGGGGAGACTGCTACTCGGAAGTGGCCTTCGGCGAGGTCTGTAAGCAACGCATGTACATGCGAGAGATGGGATTGTTAGAGTACGCCGATGAGTTCGGTGACTTGAATCTACGGGGTAAGTCTATTATTGATATTGGCGGTGGCCCCGTGTCCATGCTTCTTCGCTGCTATAACATTGTAAAACCCGCAGTCGTTGATCCAATTAACTGGCCCCCATCTGTCTGGCGTAGGTACCATGCCTATGGGATTAGTCTCGTACATGCATCTGGCGAAGACCCAGGAATTCCAGCGGACTATGTTGCTGACGAGGTGTGGATTTATAACTGTCTCCAGCATGTTAATGATCCACTGAAGGTGTTAGAGACCGCTAAGAGGCTTGGCAAGAAAATTAGGCTGTTCGAGTGGCTGTGGACAGGTTGTGATGAATGTCATCCACACTCTTTGACGCCTGAGCTTCTCTTAAAGGGGTTGGAAGGTACAACCGGCAAGTACAGCAATAAACGGTACACAGAGTTTGGATGTTGTTGTAATGCTCTGGCTGGAGTCTTTGAATGCTAATTGAAATTCTCATTACCAGTTTCTGTCGGCCAGAGTATTTACGATGGAATCTCTGGACACTTGCTGGCCAACTCTTGAATCAATGGGACTATCAGATCACTGTTTTAAATGACGGTGTTGAAGATGAGACTATTAACGTAGCCAATGAATACCGAAATCAGGGGATAAGAGTTAATTATCTATTCACTGGTCAACGTAATAAATCTGGTATCAAGTGGCGTTGTCCTGGTTATGCATTGAATATTGGTATCCAGCAATCTAAGGCAGACATTGTTATCCTAACTTGTGCTGAGATGTATCACTTGAACGATAGTGTCAAAGCTGTTGTTAAGCCTGTGTGTGATAATCCTAACAATCTTGGAACACCACATAAAGTTCACGAAGACAAAGGCGAATTGATACACGCGCTTAATAATGGTCTTCCGGTAGAACTCGCCATTGCGAAAGCAAAAATCTTTGAACCTTATCCCTTTGTTCCAAATCCCTATATGCCATATTTCATGGCAATAAATAGGCAAAAGTTACTAGACATCGGTGGATACGACGAAGACTTTACTGGTAAGGCCAGTGATGACAATGATTTGATGGAGAGATTACTGGCCACTGGATGCCAGTATGTTTTTACACCTGCCGAAGTTATTCATTTATTTCATGGACAGCAGACCAATGAATTATTGAATTCTCCGGCATACTTGCATAATCGAAAACTGATGATTGAACGTCGCAACTGCAACGTACGCAACGAAGGCCGAAAATGGGGCGTCCTATGATACCAAAAAGGGTGGCATTCTTCTGGGGTGGGAGCAGTATGTCATGGATGCGATACATGACATTGTATTCATTCCGAAAGCTAAACCCAGACTGGGAGATTCGACTTTATAGTCCTAAAACGGTTGGCAAGAGACAGTGGAAGTCTTGGGAAGCCTTGGATGCCGAAGACTATAGCGGACCCGATTATTCTTCACGACTACCTGAATTAAATTTGCAACTGTGCGAGTGGGCTTCGCCACTCGATAACCTCTCTCCGACACACGCTGCCGACTTGTTTCGATTAGACTATTTAAGAACAGACGGAGGTTGGTACTCCGATCTGGATGTTCTATGGGTGCGATCTATGGAGGAAGTATACCATCGCACCAAGGACTGTGATTTTGTAGGCAACGAGACTTTTGGAATAATCAATGTTGCATTGTTAGCGGGCACGCCTAATAACTTGTGGCACGGTCTTTACAATGCTGCACTAAGTGGCTATCAACCGAGCCAATATCAATCTATGGGTGTTGATGCCATCTGGAGATTTGTACGGCAACCTCCACTTACCGGTTGGGAAACTGTTTTACTGGTTCTAGGAAGTCGCTATCCATCACTTAAATTGGAGGTATTGCCACACGAAATTGGGTGCCCCTACACTTTTATGCAAGTTGACAAAATTTTTTTGTCAAGTGAAACCGTACCAGATAACTGTGTCTGTATACACTGGTTTGGTGGCCATCCAATTAGCCAGAAGTGGAACAATATTTTAACCGATAAAAATTATTCAGAATTTCCTAGTACCTATACAGAGTACGCTAGGGAGATACTTGCATTATGAATGCTGTTCCGTGGATCACTTATTCGGCGACAATGATGCTAATGAGGCTCATTAGACCCGATTTCAAAGTATTTGAGTTTGGATGCGGAGAATCAACAAAGTGGTGGTGCGAGAGGGTTAGTGAAGTTGTTTCTGTTGAGCACAATCTGGATTGGGCCACCAAAATTCAAAGCAGTACCTCGGCGCGTGTAATGTATCGTACAATGAACTATCCAACAGATCACGCATCAATTATTGAGGAGTTTTTTCAGAAAAACTATGAGCTACCTGTATCTCAAAACACTTCTCAGAACATTGAACACGGTCTTCTTTGTCGAGAGTTTACGGGATACGCCTCTGAGATTTTAAATTACCCTGTAGGGTACTTCGATCTTGTTGTTGTTGATGGCATGGCGCGAGTTCTTACTGCTTGGTTGGCGACGAGGCAGCTTGGTCCCAACGGAATTATACTATTTGATAACACAAATCGTTGGCAGTATAATGCTGCCTATCAGTTGCTCATTGATGCCGGTTTTGTTAAACTGGATTTCTGGGGTCCGGGTCCGTTCAGCAGCGTCGAATGGTGTACCTCGATTTTCGTGAGAAACACGGAAATTTTAAAACAGAATCCACTAATCCCCGTTGGACAGAAAGCCGATTTAGGTTGGTGACTCATGAGAACCTCTATCTGTTTAAGTACACGCAACAAAGCCTCTACACTCAAGCCGGTGCTTGCCAGTATTCGAGATCAGAAGGTTGGTTTCGAGTATGAAATAATTGTTTGTGATGATGGCTCAACCGACACTACGAGAGAAGTTTGTCAGAGGTATGGCGTTGTCTATGTTTATTTAGAGAATCCACGCTACCGGAATCCGGCAGTCGCTCGAAACGCTGCCTATCGTGCTGCCAGGGGTGACGTGGTTATTGCACAGTCGGATGACGTAATTCACAAAACCAACTGCATTCAACAACTATCAGAGCTACAACCCAGTGAGATACTGTTTGCCACTGTCTACAACGTAAATTCTGATGGGACTCCCTACGCACCCTGGCCCATATACTGCGGTGTTGAGAGGCAGGTTCCTTTCTTCTTTCTTGGTTCACTCTGGCGCAAGGATATTTATGCAATTGGCGGCAATGACGAACACTTTGTTGAACCGTGCTGGGATGACCTATGGTTTGGTGAGTGTCTGATCAATGGTCTAGGTAAGGTGCCACGGTACGCGACCGAGATCATCGGTTGGCATCAGAATCACGGACACAGTGAGGGATTCAATAATATAGAGGAATCCAGACAACTATATTTGAAGAATGTGGCGAGAGGTGACTGGACGAATGAACCTTGGGAGTATAAATAATGCCCGGTAGCCATCCAATGATTATATCTCCCATCATGGTGGAGTTCATAAAACACCGTCCAAAAACCATTTTAGACATTGGAATTGGAACGGGTAAGTTTGGCGCATTGATGCGTGAATACAGTGAAAACTGGAATGAAACTTGTCTACGACTACGGAGGGGAGACTGGACAACGACTATTCACGGAATAGAAATTTTTCCGGTGTACAAAAGTCCTCTTTGGGATTTTTATAACACAGTAATGATAGGGGATGCAGTAGAACTTATCGAAACACTGCCAAACTATGATCTAATTTTGATGGCCGAAGTTCTTGAACACCTGCCAAAAGAGGTTGGAAAGCGAATGCTGGCCAAGTGTGCAGAGAAGTCAGATACATTTATTTTTAGTTTTACAAATTGCTATCAAGGCGCAATATTTAACAATGAAAATGAGCGGCATGTTTCACAGTGGAAAGAATCTGATCTCGGTATTAAAGCTACACTCTTGTTTACCGGTGGTTGGAGTTCAGTTTATGTGGCACAGAAATGAATATTGAAACACTATTTACCGATTATTACAGAAAAAATACGTGGCTAGGTATTGAGTCCCGTAGCGGACTGGGTTCCTCACTTGCGCAAACAGTGGAGATACGAAAACAACTGCCCACACTCATCAGACAGTTTGGAGTTAAATCGCTTCTTGACCTTCCGTGTGGCGACTATAACTGGATGAAGCTTGTTAGTCTCGACATTGAATATACTGGTGCTGACATTGTGCGTGAACTGATTGACAACAATCAAGTATACAGCAGACCAGGGTGTCAATTTGTTTATCTCGACTTGCTTACGTCGAATCTACCTACGGTAGACTTGATACTCTGCCGGGATTGTCTTGGTCATTTTTCGTTCGAGGATATTAAAAAGGCGGTTGCAAATATGTGTCGCAGTAAAAGCACCTATTTGCTGACAACCACTTTTACAGAGCGTAAAATGAACTGGGACATTGAAACCGGACAGTGGCGTCCAATCAACCTTCAAATTAGCCCTTTTAACTTCCCCGCGCCATTGACTATTATTAACGAAAAATGTCCAGACTGTTTTCCAGCCTATGCGGATAAAAGTCTGGGGCTATGGAGGTTAGAATGAAAGTTTGCATGTGGTGCGAAACTTCGTGGGCATTCGGACGTATATCTGCCGCCATTAAGAAGTATTCAAGGCACGACATTGATATTATTTCTTGGAAAGTCCCATTAGATGATTTTTCCAAGTATGATCTCCTTTATATCCCGTGTTGGTTCGCAAAACAAATTTATTTGAAGTATGGTGGAAAGACACCGGCGGTTACGGGTGTGCATGGAGTGGCTGAATTATTCAACTACACAACCGACACATTAAGGCCCCGTACGACAACCGCCAAGCACGTTGAATCTGGTCGCATCTCAGGCGAACTGAAACACATTTTTAACTCACAGAAGATTGTTGGCTGCGTGTCACGAGAACTCGTGAATCTATTACGCCCGCAAGTTGATTGTGCGCTAGCGTATACGCCATGTGGTGTAGACACCGAGTTCTTTTTGCCAATACAAAAGATGCCATTAACGGTGTTATGCCCAGCAACACCGGATCAATTTAGAGTCATGCCACATGGTTACGACGCGAAGAGGTGGTTTCTTGTTAGAGAAATACAGAGGCAACTACCGGACATTGAGTTCAAATTTCCGATTAAACGATTAAAACTCGATGAGATGCCAGCATTTTATCGCCAGGGTAACGTGATTCTTTGTCTTTCACAAAGTGAAGGTGGGCCGCTTGGGCCAATTGAGGCGGGTGCTGGTGGTGCAATTCCGCTCAGTACGCCAGTAGGTGTTATGCCGGAACTCATTGTACCCGGCTTAAACGGTGGCTTACTAATTGATATTGTTGAGGATGCGGTCAGAATATTGTCAGAATGGAAGACTAAGGATTTGACCGCCACGCAGTACAACGCCCAAGAAACGATGAAGAGTCGTCACTGGAAGAAGCTTATTGAAGCCTGGGACAACTTTTTTGAGTCATCGCTATGAATACAATCGAAACTTTAGCTGCGAAGTACGCCCTGGAAACGGAAGAGTTTGACCAAACTATTTGTACCGGCCGGAAGAATGGGGTTACGATGCCCGAAACAGGAAAACAGCTAGGTGCCATAGGTCAAAATGTTCTAAAATTGAATAACCAGTGTCTTGATGTCGCCATATCAATGGGCTATACAAAAGAAGATTGGAACCGCGCAAGACAATTTGCCATACAAATCTTTGAATCAACTAACCGGAGAGACTAATGCTCATTAGCGCACTTTGTAGTCAAAAGAAACTAAAATCTGTTACAGTAACTTCAAGTCCAGTGCCTTTAATCTCGGCTTTTACTGTTGTACAAAAGCCAAGGCCGTGGCCAATTTACATTGTATCTGATCTTCACGCCGGAGATGGTGGGCCACGCGATAACTTTGCGCATGGAAATCGTGAGTCTCTGTTCAATGAATTCTTAGATTTTGTTGAAGCACGAAACGGGTGGCTAATTATTGCTGGTGATCTACTTGACTGTTGGGAATTCAACATTAGTAAGGTTATTACGTACCGACTACCACTTCTTAACCGTCTGGCACGAATGCGTGCCACCTACATTCTTGGAAACCATGACTCTGACTTGAATTATTTTATTGGGACGAAACTACTACAACACCCGCTGATTAGTGGTGCTTGCCGTGAGCTTGAATTCGAGGTTGCCGACTGTTGTTTTCGAATTATACATGGCCACGAAGCCGACCCATACTGTGTAAGTGATACCCCTGGTGTAGGTCGTATTACAGCTATTCTTACGGGACTGGCCGAGGATAGAAATGGTGGACCGATGGCAAGTAAGTATAAGACAATTGCACAGAAAGTTGTAGGGCCGATGGACCGTGCTGTAAGCCACTTTAATTGGCTACTCGGAAAACCAAGTCGAGAGAAACAGTTGAATCGCGCCCTAAGAACTATCAGAGACAGTTCATGTGACATTCTTATCGGTGGCCATACACACAAGGCTGGTCGCATTGGAGACTGGTATTACAACTCGGGCACCTGGGCCGAGTTTGTAAACAGCTTTGTACGAATTGACCCCGACGGCACTGTAGGCGTATTCGACTGGAATGGACGTGCAGTTCCAAAGAACACTGAGTTACCAATATGAAACGACTGCCCGCCTATGATGTTTTCGAGATACCAATTGAGTCCATAGTTTATGACGAAGACTTCAATTGTCGAAGCTGGTTCACAACTGAATCAGTTGAAAGCCTCGCTAAAAGTATGCATGATGATGGACTACTGTTTCCAATCATCCTGCAACCAGACAATCGGATCGTCTGTGGACACCGGCGCTTTAAGGCTGCCCAATTGTTAAAATGGCCAACCATCAAAGCGACATTCCGAAAGGGTCTAACACCCCATCAAGCCTACATCCTCAATCTATCAGAAAACATCGAACAAAGGAGTTTAAACATACTAGAAGAGGCTGTAGCTCTAAAACACCTCTATCCTAACGACTTAGTATTGAGAGTGGCATCAGAGGAGATTCACAAACCCACCCGGTGGGTCCATATTCGCTGGCGCTTGCTTTCCATGCCGGAGGAAGTCCAACAACAGGCTGCCGCTGGTATGCTCTCAGCGTTGGACCTAGAGGCCCTAGTGGGCAAGGAACCAGACGAGCAGACTATTATCTGTCGGAAGATTGTTGAGACTAAAAAGAATGGTCACTGGCTTACCGATGACTGTAAGCGAAAATTCAGGTGTCGGCAATCAAAGGAAAAGATTAACCTGATGATTATGAAGATGATGAATCTAGGTATCAGGGGACTTGCACCGAGAGCCCTAGCCTGGGCTGCCAGTCAGATTACAACAGAGGAGTTCCTGATTGACATAGACCGACACGTTCAGCACGGTCTAAAAAGTCGGGCAACGAAGTACGTGAAAACGAAGGGATGGAAGAAGTGAGTTCAGTAACAGAACCCAAAACTCGAAAGATGCTGGAGGCTCAACCCTGGATTGATATAAGACAGCTTAAAGTTGACGACGAACTCTTGATCGACGCTGACCCATTCATCTATCAGCTTCGCATAATAAACCCAATCATTGGTTTGATAGAAGTTACTTCCTCTGATCCAAGATTGAAGGAACCGGTCGTCGGAATCTATCTCGGCGGTTATTACGATTTGGATGACGTTATTGAGTTTGAATACCGTATATCGGTCGCATTGAAAATGAAAATAAAGTTCCTCGACTGTATTTATGTTACAAATCCGATGCTAACAGCGAGGCTAATTGGAAAGGGATTCTATTATGATGTGTTTTAAGCATTTGACTCTAATCCGGTTGACTCTAATCTGGTTGACTCTAATCTGGTTGACTCTAATCTGGTTGCCTGGTTGTGCGCCAAGTGAAATTAAACAAACTGGTCAGCAAACTGACCAGCAAAATGTGTTGTGCCCAAATTGCAACGGAACTGGACGGTGCAAGCCACCAGAACTCTGGATTAAATATCACCCCGAAACTAACCACGAGTCTACATGCCCAATGTGCGGGGGCGGTGGGGTACTTATTCAAGAATCCCCCGGTATTCTTCGCAGTCGCCCAACATCGTCTGAGTTAAGTAGTATACCGAATGGCTCTGTTCTTTTCTGGAATGGTGGATTATTGGTGCGTCCAATTACAAAGCGAACTGGAAGCACGATTACGCACGCCGCCATTATTATGGATGGCTATGTCTATGAAGCGGTGCCGCCTCGTGTTCATAAGGTGGCCTGGAACGAATACGTCGAAGAGATGAAAGTCAAGGGGGAGAAGCGCAGCGACTTTACATGGTTCGTCATGGAACCAAATAAGCCGTACTCCAATGCAGAACAGGTGTTGATGCGAAAGCATCTTGAAAGTCAGTTGGGTCGTCCATACCGCCTTAAAGGTTGGTGGAAGGGACGAGAGGTGCGAGGTATATTCTGTAGCCAGCTTGTTGGTAATGCCATTGAAACAACCGGGCGAATCAAGTCGTCGAACTTTAGGGAGTCGCCGGGAAGTCTTCTTAAGAAGATTGAACCATTGTACACAAAAGTAAAGCACTAGAAAACATAATGAAGCGACTTTATTTTGACAGTGAAAGTTGTGGTCTCCACGGACATGCCGTGCTGTTTCAGTATGCGGTCGAAGATGGGCCGATTATTCTTTATGAACCTTGGCGACGACCCATTAGTGAGACTCTCGACCTGATCGAGTGGATGCTTACACATACGATGGTGTTCTTTAACGCCAGTTTTGATATGTTCCTTCTGTGTAAAATGTATACAACCTTTCGCCTATGTCCGCACGATTGGATTCCCGAAGAATGGATAGATGAAATAGCCTTGAAGGAGCCAGAAGCACGCGACGGCCCCTGTCTCAAGCCTGCTGGCATCCTGGATTTAATGCTATACGCACGCAAGGGACCAATGCAATCGTTGATGGCCCGCGATGATATTCGCATCAAGCGAGTACCTACGGCCCTTGCCTATGCCCTCACCAAAGAGTTAGAAGCCAGAGTACAAATCGACCAGATTTACTTTGCCAAGCGTGCGGACGCCGACGCCCCGCGTTGGAACGTATTTGATCGTAAAGATTCATTCGGCGAACTTGATCCAACCTTCAAGGATGTGGTACTACGTTTTTCTCCGGCTGGCGGTCTCAAGTTTCTAGCTGAGTATGTGCTACACCGGACGCCTAAGTTCCACTATAAAGACGTAGAGCCGCCTACCTCCTGGCGTCCGTACGAACTGGGCTACGCTCCATTTGCTTTGGCTGTTTCCAATCCAGGTCGCAAGTGGGAAGTTTGGGGCCGGTCGAAGAGTAAGCCCAACCTTGCAGAACTAAAAAATGAACTCCTTGATGGCCTAGTTGACCCGTCTGATCCAGATGATGATTTGGATGGTGACAAGTTGCTTGGCATTGCGTGGCCGGGCGTCATAAAGAAGTTCATTGACCATTGGGCAACCAACGAGAACGCACGGGAATATGCGCACGATGACATTGTTTATACGCGCGATCTCGATAAGCACTTCGATTTCCCAGAACCCAATGATGATGACAGTGTGCTAGCCGCAATGGTTGCGTCCGTTCGATGGCATGGGTTCAAGATTGATATTGATGGCATCAAGAATCTACTACTTGGTGCCAAGGCAATTGTTGATAATGCGCCAATCAACATTAACAAGCCAAGCGAGGTGCGAAAGTATGTTTGTGAGAAAATGGACGAGATCGAGAAGATTATTCTCGATGAGTCCACCAAGAAAAGAAACTTGGAAGTAATATCAAACTGGACACTTGACGATAAGCCACACCCCGCTGCAATCCGTGCTAAGGAAGTTTTGGCCGTAAAGTTCGCCGCTAAAGAGGTTGAATTGTACCAGAAGCTACTGATTGCTGGTCGCTTTCATGCTTCATTCGTGGTGATTGGCACACTAAGTAGTAGAATGTCAGGCGCAGATGGTTTAAACGCACAGGGGATCAAGCATTCAAAAGAAGTTCGTAGCATCTTTCCGCTGGCGTGGGAGGGCATGGTTCTTAGTCTTGGAGACTTTGAATCATTTGAAGTGACAATTGCCGACGCCGTGTGCCAAGACGCATCCCTACACGCCGACCTCGTGAGTGGGAGAAAGATTCACGCAGTCTTCGGGTCGATGCTTCACCCTGGGATGAGCTACGAAGATATTCTAGCTACAAAAGGCACCGACAATGATCTGTACACCAAAGGCAAGCAAGGCTTCTTTGGGTCGATTTTGTACGGTGGCGACCATAACACCCTTGTCAATAAGCTAGGCATCAAGAGTGCAGATGCCGAGAAGGCCATTGCCGAACTTTTGAAAAAGTATACCGGTATTTCTAAATGGCGTAAAAGAGTCACTGACGCCTTCTGCTCGATGAAACAAGTCGGTGGCATCGGGACAATGGTAACTTGGAAAGACCCAGCCGAGTACGCTGAAACCATGCTCGGTTTTCGACGTTACTACACTCTTGAGAACCGAATCTGCAAGGTTCTATTTGATCTAGCTCGCAAACCACCGAAGCACTGGAAAGATACAAAAGTTAAGGTGATCCGACGGGACCGCGTACAGACAGCCGGTGGCGCAGTCGCTAGTGCCCTCTACGGCGCGGCTTTTGCCATGCAAGCAGCCAATACGAGGAGTGCCGCGAACCACGAGATTCAATCGCCCGGTGCCCAGATTACCAAGCATGTCCAGCGACGTGTTTGGGACTTACAGCCGACCGGGGTAAACAAGTGGCTAGTAGCTCCAATGCAAGTTCACGACGAGATTGCTGTTATTTCTACACCAGACCTGATTGATCCAGTTGCCAGCGTTATTCAAGAAAGTGTCAAAGTCTTCCAACCACAGGTGCCACTAATTGCGATGGAGTGGAAAAAAGACATAGCTAATTGGGGGGAGAAATAATGAACGAACAGATTGATTGGAAAGAGCTTTTAGATACGGCCGCTGTCACAGGTCAGAATCTAGTTCGATATGGACAGTTGGCTAGCCGTAATGACTACGATCTGTCGCCGGAACAATACCATGCTGGCATTGATAGGCTGTGGAAGGCGCTTGGAATCACCACAGTTCAAGATACAGATGTATTCACTCTAGCGGCTGAGCGGATAGTGCATTTGACTGAGGTGTTAGAAGACATTGCTCATCACGGCACCGATCAACCGGCATTAAGCGATAATACTGAATGGTACAGGTCGGTTGCCTATAATTGCATTCACATTGCGCAACGAGGTTTAGATGCGTAAGATTCGACAACCGGCGCATGGACCGGAGTTCAAAATCCAGGCTGACCTCATCAGGTTCTTGCAGGCTCGTGGCTGGCATGTTGAGCGTCTTGTCGGTGGTGCGTTCCAGATGGGTTTACCTGATTTAATAGCATTTCATCCTAAGTGGGGTAGTCGTTTTATTGAAGTAAAAAATGCCAAAAGATACTCTTTTACGCACGCCCAGAAAATAAAATTCCCAATACTTGAATCTTTTAAGGTTGGTATCTGGATTCTGACTGACACCACCCAAGAGGAATATGATAAACTATTTGCAGCCCCGAATTGGAGGTCTTATTGGAAGCCGAGTTGGAAGACACCTACACAAGATGAGATAGACAAGATGTTGGAGGCACTAAAATAATGCTAACGGAAGCTGAAAAGAAAAGACGACTCCCTATGATCTATCAAGGTGATTGCCTGAAAGTTATGAAGTCGATAGGTGACAAGTCTATTGATATGGTCCTCTGCGACCTGCCGTATGGCACAACCAAGTGCAAATGGGACGTGGTGATACCATTTGAACTGCTGTGGGCGCACTACAGGCGAATTGTCAAAGACAATGGAGCAATAGTGCTGTTTGGTACTGAGCCGTTCAGTAGCCATCTTAGGCTTAGTTGTGACCTATACCGATATGATTGGTATTGGCAAAAGGACAAGGGAGCCAACTTCTTATTCGGCAACAAACAGCCATTGAAGGTGATCGAGACAATTAGTGTATTCTATAAGTTCCAACCAACATACAACCCACAAAAAGAAGATAATCCAAGAGGACCACAAAGAAAACATCTGTGTAAGAACCCGTCCAAGATAACCAACTACACCCGTGAAATAAGGGGTGACTGGAGAGAAACAAAGATGGGGGAGTCGCAGAACTACTATGGTTCAAACTACGAGCCGGGTAAGTTACTGCCTAAATCCTTGGTTTATTTTGCCCGAGAGCAAAGAGGGAAACTTCATCCAACACAGAAACCTGTTGCCCTATTTGAATACCTCATCCGAACATACACCGACGAGGGCGAACTCGTGCTAGACAACTGTGCTGGCAGTGGAACGACTGGTGTAGCCTGCCAGAACTCAAAAAGACGCTTCATCTTGATTGAGAAAGATGAAAAATACTGCGAAGCTATAAAAGAGAGGCTTGGATGATTTTGTTCACAGCCGACTTACATCTCGGTCACAAGAATATCCTGAAGCACTGCAAACGCCCTTTTGCAACCATAGAAGACATGGATGCGTCCATAATCAGTATTATAAATGACACAGTTTCCAAGGATGATGTACTCTGGATACTGGGCGATTTTTCATGGAAACCGGCCACCTATGGCTTCTATCGAAAGCAACTAGCAGTTAGGCAGATTCACGTAATCCAGGGCAACCATGACCACCCGTCTCTAAAAAAGTTTGTTTCCAGTGTGGAGTCGGTAGTCTACCGTCGATTTGGAACTCAACGATTTTTCCTCTCACATTACCCGCATCACTCTTGGAAGGGCAGCAATCATGGATCAATACACCTATACGGACACTCACACGGGACGCTAGAAGAGAAACTGAATCAGCAGTACCCGAAAAGGCGGTCTATGGATGTAGGAATTGACGTGGAATGGCGACCGTTTTCTTTAGACGAAATCTTAGGAAGATTCAAATGGGGGAACGAACTATGATTCTACAGAGACAACCTAACAGTTGGTCGTGTGCCCCTACTGCCTGGGCCATGGTTTTCAACTGCCCAGTTGAAGAAGTTATCAGAGAGCTTGGTCATGACGGCAGTCGCGTTCAGTGGCCGGATGAACCTGAACCAAAACGTAGGCGAGGTTTCCATTCACAAGAATTTGTTCGACTTGCTCTCAAACATAATTACTCTGTGATGCCAATAGAACTCTTCCCTGTCCTAAATGATTTGACGCTTGAGTGGGGTGATAATTTTGAGTATTTCAAGAACATAATTCGCTCTAGTTTTGGCGTAATCGAAGGCCAAGGACATCGTTGTAAGCACGCTGTTGCCTACGACCATGGTTTGGTTTATGACCCGGCTGGTCGCGTTTATCCTTATTCAAAAAAAGAATGCGAAGCCCAAGACTTCTACACACAATGTGCATGGAGGTTCCATGAAGTATAATCATCTCCTAGTATCGCAGATGTCGAAGCCTCTGACGAAAGAAGAGAATGACGTTCTTTTTTCTCGTATAGTAGCGGGAGACAACAGAGCTAGAGATGAGATGATTGTCGGAAATATGGCCCTAGTTATCTCTAAAGTTAATATGTTTATCAAAAAACATCCGTATGTATCGAATCTACGTGATGATTTGACAAGTGCCGGATTTGTTGGTTTAACAGTGTCCGTTCAAAAATTAACAAGCAATGTTGAAAAACTTCTGGCCTACATTGGCTCAACCATTGACAACCATTTGCGCGATCTTCTTGAAGCCGAGATGTCGATCCGCATACCACAAGAATCTGAGCGCATCGCGCGAAAGATGGGGGAGCCAATAGAACAGTGTTTTGTTTACCGAATCAAAGACGACGTATTTACAAGAGTGAACACAGACTTTGAAATGAAAGATTTAATAGACAGTTGTTGTGAGACAGAGAATGAGCGTGAATTTGTGCGACTAAGGACACAAGGCTATACGCTTGCTGAAATTTCAATCAAAACTGGGGTGCCTCTTGGCTCTATGACTTACTTAATAAACAAACTCACTAAAAAAATTGGTCAAAAACTACAGTTGTAACGATTGTAACGACAATTCTCAACTCTAAAATATGTCTACATTGCGACTTAGTAGTAGGAGAATAAATCATGCGACG
>Ga0315284_10001948_pt1 | contig 29549 bp, 20 predicted proteins | sample YL17G09_16_MG_FD_203696 | JGI IMG/M metagenome (GOLD analysis project Ga0315284, IMG submission 203696) | Sediment microbial communities from Yellowstone Lake, YNP, Wyoming, USA - YL17G09_16 | ecosystem: Environmental > Aquatic > Freshwater > Lake > Sediment | place: USA: Wyoming | collected...
CAACGTCGGCGGGCTTCCGAAAGGCCTCAGGTTCAAGCTCATCGAGCCCCTCCGCGAACTCTTCAAGGACGAGGTCCGGACCCTGGCCCTCGAGCTCGGCGTGGACAAGGATTTCATCACCCAACATCCGTTCCCCGGGCCCGGCCTGGCCGTGCGCATCTTGGGGGAGGTCGACAAGGAGAGCCTCGACATCCTGCGCGAGGCCGACGATATCCTGCTCCACGAGGTCCGGCGGGCCGGGATCTATAACAGGCTCTGGCAGGCCTTCGCCGTGCTCCTCCCCGTCCGCTCGGTGGGCGTCATGGGCGACCGGCGGACCTACCAGCGCGTCGTCGTCCTCCGGCTCGTCCAGAGCACCGACGGCATGACCGCCAACTGGTACCCCATTCCCGCGCCCCTCCTGGCCAGAATCTCCACCCGCATCGTGAACGAGGTCCGGGGTGTCAACCGGGTGGCCTTGGACGTCACGACCAAGCCGCCAGGAACGATCGAGTGGGAATGACCATGTCGTTCATCCATCTGCACAACCACTCGGAGTACAGTATCCTCGACGGCTGCCTCAGGATCCAGGACCTCGTCAACGCGGCCTATGACAACAATATGCCGGCTGTCGCCCTCACCGACCACGGCAACATCTTCGGAGCCGTTCAGTTCTTCAAAGCGGCCAAGGCCAGGGGAATCAAGCCCATCTTCGGCTGCGAGGTTTACGTGGCGCCAGGCAGCCGTTTCGACAGGGGGTCCAACCCGAACGATGAGACCCACCACTACCACCTCATCCTTCTCGTCAAGAGCGAAAAAGGCTACCGAAACCTGTGCAAGCTCCTGACCCAGGCTTACCTCGAGGGCTTCTACTACAGGCCGCGTATCGACAAGGAGCTCCTGGCCGGGCACACCGCCGGGCTGATCGGGCTGTCGAGCTGTCTCAAAGGCGAGATCAACTTCCTCCTGGCCCGCGGCCAGGACGAGCGGGCCGAGGAGGCCGCCCGGACCTATGCCTCCCTCTTCCCCAAGGGCGACTTCTACCTCGAGCTCCAGGATCATGGTCTCGAGCCGCAGAAGGAGATCAACCCGAAGATCGTCTCTCTGGCCCGTAAGCTCGGCCTGCCGCTTGTGGCCACCAACGACGTCCACTTCCTCCGCCGGGAGGACGTGGAGACCCAGGATGTCCTGCTCTGCATCCAGACCAACCGGAAGGTCAGCGAGACGGACCGCCTGCGCTTCACCGGCGACCAGTTCTACTTCAAGTCCGGGGACGAGATGGCCGAGCTCTTCAAGGACACGCCCGAAGCCATCGAAAACACGGTCCATATCGCCGCCGCCTGCGATTTTGCCTTTCCCTCAGGCCGCTTCCTCCCCGTCTTCCAGCCGCCTAACGGCAAGTCCCTGAGCGAGTATTTCGAGGAGGTCGCCCGCGAGGGGTTCCGGGAGCGGATGGATGAGGTCCGGGCGAAGAAGAAGGCCAACGGCGAGTTCAGCCACACCCGGGAAGAGTACGAGGAAAGGCTGGCGAGAGAGATCCGGCTCATCAAGGAGATGGGCTTCGAGAGCTACTTCCTCATCGTTCGGGACCTCATCAAGAATGCTCGCGAGAAGGGCATTCCCGTCGGTCCGGGACGCGGCTCGGCGGCCGGGAGCATGGTCGCCCACAGCATGGGCATCACCGCGATCGACCCCATCGAGTATGACCTCCTGTTCGAGCGCTTCCTCAATCCGGAGCGCATCAACCTGCCCGACATCGACATCGACTTCTGCGGCCGGCGCCGGCAGGAGATGATCGAATACGTCACGAAGAAATACGGCCAGGAGAACGTCAGCCAGATCATCACCTTCGGGACGATGGCCGCCCGGGCCGCCATCCGGGACGTCGGCCGCGTCCTCGAGGTTCCGCTCCCCGAAGTGGACCGGATCGCCAAGCTCATCCCGGCCTTCGGGCCTGACGCCACCCTGGAAGCGGCCGTCCAGAAGGTCCCGGAGCTCAAGGACCTGCGCGATAAGAACGCCAAAGTCGCCCAGCTCATCTCCATCGCCCAGAAGCTCGAGGGCCAGGTCCGCCATCCCTCGATCCACCCCGCGGGCGTCGTCATCGCCCCGAAACCGCTGGTGGAATTCGTCCCCCTCTACCAATCGGTCAAAGGGGAGATCACGACCCAGTTCGAGATGGGCGACATCGAATATATCGGCCTCCTCAAGATGGATTTGCTGGGCTTGCGCAACCTGACGGTCATCTACGACGCCCTCGACCTCATCGAGAAGGACACGGGGGAGCGGCTGGACATTCACAACATCCCCCTGGACGACCTACAGACGTTCGAGCTGTTCCAGGCCGGCAACACCGACGGTGTCTTCCAGTTCGAGAGCCCGGGGATGAAGGACCTCCTGCGGAGATTCCGGCCCGAGGTCTTCCGGGACCTCATCGCTTTGAACGCCCTCTACCGGCCCGGGCCGCTTAAGAGCGGCATGACCGACGAGTTCATCCACCGCAAGAACCACCCCGAGCGGACGACCTACGAGCTCCCCGAGCTCGAGCCCGTCCTGAAGGAGACGCGGGGGATCATCGTCTACCAGGAGCAGGTCATGCGCATCGCCGTCCAGCTGGCCGGGTTCTCCCTGGCCGACGCCGATATCCTGCGCAAGGCCATGGGCAAGAAGGTCAAGGACATCATGAAGGCCCAGAAGCAGCGTTTCATCCAGGGAGCGAAGAAGAACGGCGTCGCCCAGAGCAAGGCGATCCAGGTCTTCGACCAGATCGCCCAGTTCGCCGAATACGGCTTCAACAAGTCCCACAGCGCCGCCTATGCCTATCTGGCGTACCAGACGGCCTACCTCAAAGCCCATTTCTCCCGGCACTTCCTGGCCGCTCTCATCACCTCCGAGGCCGAGCGAGGATCGACGTCGCAGGTCGTCAAGTACATCACGGAGTGCCACGAAATGGGCCTCAAGGTCCTGCCGCCCGACATCAACAAGAGCGACTATCCTTTCACCGTGGAGGATGGGAACATCCGCTTCGGGCTGTCGGCGGTCAAGAACGTCGGCGAGGCGGCCATCCGCGAGCTGTTGGCCCTCCGCGGGGAACATGGGGCGTTCACGACGCCGTTCGACTTATTCCAGGACCCGGATTCGAAGATCGTCAACCGGAAGGCCCTGGAGAGCCTGATCAAGGCCGGCGTCTTCGACTCCCTGGGCTGGAGACGCTCCCAGTGCTTCCATATGCTGGACCGGATGATCGAGTACGGCCACGAGGTCCAGAAGGCCGTGGCCCAGAGGCAGAATCTCCTGTTCGGGGGAGGGGTCCTCGAACCGCCCGATGTCCCGGCCGAGGTCCGCGAGATGAGGGAGTGGGACGAATCGCTCCTCCTGTCTTACGAGATGGACGCCCTGGGATTCTATATCACGGGCCATCCCCTGGCCCGGTTCAAGGGCCGGCTCAACAAGCTTGTCTCCCACGACATCGGCGACCTCGACGAGCAGAAGGACTTCGACAGGGACGTCCGGGTTGCCGGCATCATCGCCGTGATCAAGCCGCTTAAGACGAGAAAGGACGAGCGGATGGCCACGTTCCTCCTCGAGGACATGACCGGACGCATCGACGTCGTGGCCTTTCCCGAGGCCTACGGCAAGGCCGGCGCCTACCTAAGGGAAGGCCAGCTCGTCTGGATCAAGGGCAAGTTCGGCGGCGAAGGGGAAAGCCGCCGGATCAGCCTCAACCTGATGATGCCCCTTACCGAAGCCCTGGAAAAGCAGGCCAAACGGATGATCGTCCGGATCTTCCTCCCCGGCCTTGAGGACTCCGTCCTGGACGAACTTAAGTCCGTCCTCGGCAAATACGAGGGGAAGTGCCCGGTCTTCTTCGAGCTCGAGACGCCGCACGCCTACCGGATGGTGACCCAGTCGGCCGAGGTCCACGGCGTGACGCCGACCGAGGAAGTGATAAAACGCATCGAGGACCTTCTCGGCGAGGACTCGGTCCATATCGAGTATTGAGGAAGGCTCCTCTTGATCACGCTAAAATATTAATTCGGTCGGCGCGGCGATGTCAAGGACTCCTCCCGGCGGCCAAGAAGATCGGCCGCCGCCTGGGACGAAGCCGGCAGCCCTTGCGCGGGGTCGCTTGACCGGCCTCAGCCTTTCGAGCATAATGTCGGAATGATGGTTGGCGGTTCAGGACCGTGCACGTTCGTGCCCGTACCGGTCAAGAGCCGGCACACCAGGGGTGCGTGAACGAGGATGGCTACGCTGGTCCAAAGGACAGAGATCCTGAGGGGGCTGCTCAGCGGCGAGGAGGCCAGGGTGGGCCCTTTTTTTATCGATGTGGACCTGACCAATCGCTGTAACCTGCAGTGCGTGGGTTGCCTCTATCACTCGCCGTACCTGGAGGACAGACCGCAAGGAGACTCCCTTGCCGGCGACCTGCCCCTTAGTCTGTTCGAGCGCCTGTGCTCTGAACTGGGGGCGATGGGCACGACCACCCTGGTCCTGCAAGGGGCCGGGGAGCCGATGCTGCATCCAGATCTGCCGGAGATAATCCAGGTGGCCAAGTCCCATGGCTTTGATGTTGAGCTGATCACAAATGGCATTTTGCTCACCCAAGAGAAGGTGGAGGCCCTCCTGGCAGCGCGGCTCGACAGGCTAAAGGTGAGCTTGTGGGCGAGCTCGCCCGACCAGTATCAGTACATCTACCCGGGAACGGATCCAGGGTACTTCAGCAAGGTCGTGGATGGACTCAAGCTCGTCGCGGCCGTGAAAGCGGAGCGAAGCAGTGACCGTCCCCTGCTGGCGGTCTATCAACCCCTCAACCGCTACAACTTCCAGACCATCGATGCGATAGTCGAGCTGGCGTACGGGACCGACTGCAATGGCCTCCTGTTCGCCCCGCTGGGTACCGTGCTGGGGGAGCTGTCTTCGGTCGCGCTGGGCCCCGAAGAAGAAGGGCAGGTGCGACGTTCGCTGTCGAAGGCCAGGCAGAAGTTGGATTCACTCGGCCTGCAGCACAACATCGACCAGGTCCTGCTTCGCTATGAGCTGGGGCGTGACGTGTGGAGGACGCTGCCATGCTACATGGCCTGGCTGCACGCCCGCATTCGGGTGGATGGCAGCGTTCAGCCCTGTGGCCGGTGCGACCCTACGGTTGATTTCGGCAACCTAAACGAGCAACCCTTCCCCGAGATCTGGAATAGTCCGGCCATCCGGGCCTTTCGCCGCCGGGCGATGACCACAGACGGCCTGGCGTCGATCGGAGAACGGTGCGACTGCAACTACTGTTGTTTTGTCGGCGACAACTTGCGAGTGCACAGGATCTTCCGCTGGCTCTCGCCCTTTGTGCGCCGGTCTGCCGGATAACCACCCAAGGAGACAGTCATGCTGGAGGATTTGATCCCCAAGGCCTTTAGGGCCCTGGGGGCGTTAGTAACTCGGCGGGTGACGATCGTCAGCGACGGCATCGCCTTCGAGTTTCACGGTGTGCCGTTGAAGAAACTGCTCAACCGATACCTTGTCCATGCGTCGTTCCGCGTCAAGCCTGAGAGACCTTGGGGCTGGCCGACCCATCTGCAAATAGAACCCGATGCCCACTGCAACCTGCGTTGCGTGGTCTGCCCCGTTACCACAGGCCTCGGCCGCCCCATCGGTCGCATGGAGCTCGGGGTCTTCCAGAAGCTGATCGACGAAATCGGCGAGTATCTGTTCCTCATTCTGCTCTGGGACTGGGGGGAGCCCTTTCTCAATCCCGACCTCTGTGAGATGATCGCCTATGCCGGCAAGAAGGGGATCAAGCTTTTGACCAGTACGAATGGGCACCTGTTCCGGCACGCCGAGCAGGTGGATCGCGTCATTCGCTCCGGTCTCCATGCGCTGATCGTGGCCGTGGACGGGGTCACCCAGGAGACCTATGAGCTTTACCGGCAGGGTGGCGATCTTGAGACGGTGCTCGACGGAGTTCGGCTGCTGGTGGAGAGAAAGCGCGCGCTCGACTCCGAGACGCCGCTGATCGTCCTCCGTTTCGTGGTGATGAAGCAGAACGAGGCCGAAATCCCCCGGCTAAGGGAGCTGGCCAGGTCGCTGGGTGTAGATGCCCTGGCCCTGAAGACCATGAATCCCTATGGCAGTGACACGGCCTTGCTGCCGGAAGACCCTCGCTACAGGCGGTTCAAGTATGCCGCCGACGGCACGATCCGCCTGCGCCGCAGGCTCAACCCTTGCCTGCACCTGTGGCACATGCCGGTCATCCTTTGGAACGGGGCGGTCTGTATGTGCACATTTGACTCACAGGAGGAGTATGTCTTTGGCAACCTCCATGACAGCACCTTCCGGAACATCTGGTTCGGCGATCAGTATCGCCGCGCTCGCCGGCAATTCCATACGAACTGGGAAGGGATTGCCCTCTGTCATGGGTGCAGCTATGCCTATGAGGGGGGGAGTTGCATCGACGAGATCATTGCCGATGTAGAGTTCTTTGGTCCGGAGACTCCTGATCAGGAGTGTGGGAGATAGTCCGTGGCGGGTGAGACCCTCGTGCGGATTCTGCGTAGGCTTTGACCGATGCCTGAGAGCTCCAAACTGTCGGTGATTGTCGCTTCCTACAAATCGGGAAGGACTATCGAAGCATGCCTTGAGTCTCTGCGGAAACAGAGGGCAGGCCGGGCCTTTGAGGTTATCGCTGTTGATAGCGGCACCGATGGCGCCGCTCAGTTGATTGAGAAGCGGTTTCCGGAGGTCAAGCTCCGAAGCTTCTCTGAAAGGAAATTCTGCGGTGGCGCGCGCAATTGGGCGATTGGGATTGCCCAGGGCAAGATCGTTGCCTTTATGGACGCCGATTGTGTGGCGAGCCCCGATTGGGTTGAGACCCTCCTCGCGGCTCACGAGACACGGGATCCCGCCATCGGCGGTGCTATCGCCAACGGCAATCCGGAGAGCCTGGTCGGTTGGGCGGCCTATTTCTGCGAGTTCAGCCGGTGGATGCCGGGAACACCGCCCCAATGGCTCAGTGACATTGCCGGGGCCAACATGTCCTACAAGCGGGAGCTGTTTGACCGGTATGGACCCTTCATCGAGGGAACCTACTGTTCCGATACCGAGTACCATTGGCGACTGGGCCGAGATGGAATCCGGCTGCGTTTCGAGCCTTCCAGCGTCGTGGCGCACCAGAACATCGACCGCCTGGGGCAGTTCCTGGTGCACGAGTTCGACCACGGCCGAAGCTTTGGACGCGTCCACCTCAGGGCGAAAGGATTTTCCCCTTGGACGAGAGCGGTTAAGGTGGCTGGCGTGCCGCTGGGAATCTTGAGGATGTTGGCCACGATCACAGCCAATATCATGAGGAACCGGATCTATCTGCCGCAGTTCGTCGCCACGCTGCCGCTCCTGATGCTGGGGGTTGTCTTCTGGTCTGTGGGCCAGGGGGTGGGTTATGCCGAAGGCTAGAACGGCGTGTGCAACGCTGGCCGGGTATGACAGCGAGGGCGCAGCTGCGTGCCCATTGCCTGGGCCAGGATTCGTGCCCAGCCGTCCACCGGATTTGTGCGCCTGAGTTCGGATGGCACAGGAACTACCGTTTTTCTCGGTCGTGATCCCGACCTACGGCCGGCCTGGACAACTCATGGCCTGCCTCGAGGCCCTCACGCGGATCGAATACGGCCGCGATCGCTTCGACGTACTCGTGGTGGACGATGGGGGCCCAGTTCCCATGGATGGGGTGATCGCCCGGTTCGGTGAGCAACTCAACCTGCGGCATATTCGGCAGGAGCATGCCGGTCCGGCGAGAGCACGCAACACCGGTGCGGCCGGCGCGAGAGGCAGATTTCTGGTCTTTACCGACGACGACTGCACGCCCGCCCCCGACTGGTTGCGAAGCCTGGCGCTGCGATTTGCTGGGTCGCCGGACCATGGCATTTGCGGCCGGACGGTCAACGCCATCCCCGACAATCTGTGGTCCGGGGCAAGCCAGCTCCTGATCGACTACCTCTACGGCTGCTACAACGCCGACTCTTACAGGTCGCACTTTTTTGCCGCGAACAACCTGGCCCTGCCGGCCGATCGCTTTCAGGCTATCGGAGGGTTCGATACGACCTTTCCTGGCGCCGGTGGCGAGGACCGGGAGCTGTGCGACCGGTGGCTGCGGCATGGCTGGCGGCTGACCTATGCCCCGGAAGTGATCGTAGCCCATGCCCATGCACTGAACCTGCCCACCTTCTGGCGACAGCATGTCCACTACGGTATTGGCGCCCTCCTCTACCACAGGATACGCGCCCGGCGCGGGTGGGGGCGCGTCAAGCTGGAAAGCCCACAGTTCTACCTGAACCTGGTGCGCTTTCCGTTTTCGCAGGCACGGGGTTGGCGGGCTGTCGCGCTGGCCGGGCTACTGCTGCTTTCCCAGGTGGCCAACGCGGCAGGGTTCTTTTGGCTGGCCATGAAAGAGCTCCTGGCCACGCCACGACGGCGCTGGGTCCACCCGGATGCTTGACAGCGGCCGGCGTCGCCGGACGGCACGTGCCGGGCCGGCAGGTCATTCTTGAGAGGCTGTATTTTATCAATTTTTCCAAACGCGCTTGGCAACGAGAACAGAACCTTGTATTTAGATCTCATCAAAGTTGTCTCTGGCCGCACCCGGGATTGCCGGTGATGAAGATATTCATTCTACTTTCGGCGCCTAAACAAGACATGCCAGAACCCGTGCTGACCGCCATTTTCTTCGATGATTTCAAGCACCTCGAATTCCCGGCCGAACAGTTCAAAAATATCGCGTCGGGTGAAATAGCGTCGATAGGCTCCTTGGGCGATATGCCAGTTTTTCCGACTGCAGCGGAAAAGCGGAAATTTCGGGCTGAAAACAGAAAGGATAAAAAAGCCCTTTGGGGACAAGACGCGCAGAACGCCGGCTTTATAGGCCGGCCAGTCTACCTTTTTTTGATGATGGAGGCACCCGTAGTCGAGAACGATATCGAAAGCCCTATCTTGTGGCGGCAAACAGAGGACATTCGCAGGGCGAAAAACGATTCCCCGAACGTTTTTATTCTTTGCAAAACGTTGGGCACGTTTTAGGGCCGCGGGTTCGTAATCAATGGCGGTAACATTAAAACCCAGCCGCGCCGCAAGAATGGCATGGCGTCCTTCCCCGCAGCCGATATCCAAGAGTCTCCTGTTAGGGATGATCTGCTTCAATCGAGCGAGGAACTTTGCGGCATAAGGCGACGGATCTTCCACTGCCCACCCGTGCGTGCCTGTCCGATAGGCTTTTCGGAAATACTGACGGTTAGCTTTTACTGCTGACAGCATCCTAAAACGGCGTCCTGCTGTTAATTATATCAGGTTAAAACTTTATGTTCTTAAAATAACCTGTGAGATATGAATTCAAGTGGAGGATTCTGACGCCGGCGGAAAAGACAATCCCCTCAATCAACAAATTGAAACGGCCGGGGCGAAGGGGTCAAGGGCGGCCGGAGAGCGGTGCCCGCTAAAAAAGTAAGCACAAGCCGATTCTCGCCTGGAAACCGGAAAAATCAAGTCGAAAATCCCGGACCGGGGATGAGGCCGATCCTTCCGGCCAGTAATTGGTCGGGAATTCCGCTTCCATCGTTCCCCAGGGCGCCGCGATCGTCTCCTTTTTAATGGCCCACCTGCCTTCCCATGTGGTCTCGACGTCTCCGCGGATTTCCCGGCCCTTCCCCCTGATTTTTTTCACGACCTGGTAGGAATAGACGCCCTCCAGGAAGATAGCTAGTCTTTTCATGACCGGGTATTGAATTCGGGCCCCCGCGTCGGCGGCGATTCCGGTTCCTTTTCCCATTTCTTCAAGATGCCCCGTCATCCGGCTGACATCGAAATCTATGTCCGGGCCCTGTCTGTGCCAGACGTATTCCCAATCGGAAGAGTAGCGGCAGTCAGAAAAGACGGGGCCTGCCGCCAGAAACGCTTCCAGAGTCAATTTGCGATAGGCCGACATATTGTAATGAACACCGGCCAGAACGGCCAGGCCCCTGGCGGAAAGGAGGTAGGGGAAATACCTGACGCTCTCCCGGTCCTCGTAGTCAAGGGGCTCCCGGCGGGTGTATTCAAAGGAGAAGTCCGTTTCCCTGCGTCCAAGAGAAGCCCTGGCCCCCAGGGAGACGGAGACCCTCCGGGAAACACGGTAACGAAATCTCATTCCCAAGGGAAACGACAGGGCGATCTTTTTGCGTCCGGATGGCTGATTGTTGGCCCAGGAGATGATCCCTCCCCGCTGCCGGAGGGAATCGAACAAGCGATCATAAGAGAAATCCTGAATACGGTTGTCGTAATCCACTAGGCTGTTGAACGCGGAGAGCCCGGGCTGGGCCGGTCCGCCGAATAATTCAAATTGAAAACGATGAGATCCCTCTCCGGCCGACCCGAGAGGGGAAGCCGGAAGTGTTCTGGCGAGGCCGATGGCCAGGAAAAACACCGTTATGATTCCGGATAACCTGCAAAACCCCGTTCTCTTGGCTTGCATCATATTCTCCTTCGTTTCCTAGTCGATGACGAAGCCCCTCTGCCGCAGCCATTCGGCCACGTCCAGGAAAAGCTCCACCGGCTGGGTCAGGGACACGGCATGACAACTCTTGTCGTATAACGGAAAACGGATGGTCCGCGTCCCGACGGCGGGAATATCAGGGAAAGCGTTCGCTTTATAGGTTACGAGGACCCGGCCCGGCCGGCTCTCCCCGCCCACGGGATCTTTCGAAATACGTGCGGAGTCCACGATCTCCCAGTATCTGGCCAGGCTGGGAGCGAACGCCTTGGAGTAGACGACGAGATCGTAGGCGGCGTTGGTGACGAAGGTTTCGACAGAGACCAGGTTCTTGAGGAACATCCGGCCGTAGCGGATATCGGCCGGATGAGCCTCGTAGCCTCGTTTCATGGCCACATTAAAGACATGAAAAGCCCAGAGGGCGTTGCCGTTGTTGCCGAGGAAATAACGGTCCCAGGGCTGAAGGAGGCCGAAGACGGCCGTCATGTCACCCGGCTCGACCAGCGTTTCGGCGGCTTCCCGTGCTGCGGGATCGAGGAAAAGAACGCGGACCGCCGCCGGGACGTTCGCCTCGTCCTGGCCGAAAATGTCGGGGTCGGCTAGGCGATAGGCCTGTGTTCGGGCCGCGGCGTAGAATTCGGCAAGCCGGGTAACATCGGCTCCCGTCACCCGGACGAGGTTTGAGACCGTCCGTAGAAGGCGGCCGGCGTTGCCGAAAAAGCCGTTCAACCAGCCGTCCGGCTTGACGTAAATATAAGGGTCCCGGCCGGCGGCCTGAAGGAATTCAGAACGATCCGCGTAGGCATCCGGACGGAAAGGGATCCCCACCTCCGTGCCGATCCGGTAGAGTTCCGACCCGGGCCGGCGGAGCATTTCCTCAGTCAGCTCTTCGCGGTATCCCCAAGGCACGGACGGTTGGATGAGGATCTGATGTCCGAATTGCCGGGTGATGACTTCGGGCGGAACCGTCCGGCCCAGGTAACCGGGGAAGACCGCTTCGAAATGTTCCTGGATTTCGCGGGACAGGGAGGGGTCCTGGAACATCTCCCGGCCGCCGCCGTAACCCGCGTAATTCAAGAGGAGGTGGAGCATGCAGGTGGCCCGGTCGCCCCCGTAGCTTTCGCCGACGATAACGACGCGATTGGAGCGCAGGACGGGATGCCGGGCAAGGAAGCGGAGGATGACGCGGATGTAATCCGCGGCATCGAAGAGGGGATTGTAATTCTGGGCGTTAAACTCCTGCCAACGGGCCAGCTCTTCCGTGACCCGGGTCATGATGTTATAGGAGAATCCCGCCTCCCGGGCGTCGATATAAAGTAGGTTCCCAAGGCGTGTCCATGGGACGGGGTTGGAAATATAGCCTTCCCCACCGCCGCTTTCGATGCGGTTGTCGAGTGTGAAGCGGCCCGTATACATGCTCATTAGGCCGGAGCTGGTGGCGCTGGCCGGGCCGCCGTTGAAAAAGACGAAAAGGGGCTTGTCTTTGGGATTTCGGTCGGCTGCCTGGAAGCTGTAAAACATACGGGCTTCTGAGGAGCGCAGATCAAGCCGGCTGAAATAGCTTCCGTAGTGGAAATAAAAAGAAACGGGCTCGATGGTCATAAAGCCCGCTTCGTTGCGGATCTCCTGAACGTGCGGGGCCGAATTCGAATTCCCCGCCGGCGAGAGGATCAGGGACAGCACACACATCCAGAGCGGGATAGGACGTTTCATCTTCCCTCCTTCAGAAAAAAATCTTCTCCATGAATATTTCAGCAAGCAGGTTTGGGGGCTGCTTTTATTGCAGCAAGTTATATGCCAGGCTTCCGCCAGCAAAGCCCGCGCATAAAGAGGCGATTTCTTCCCGAGGGAAGAGGGGTGTTATGGGCGGACGAGCAGCGTCTTAGATGGGGTTGTCCGGACAGTCATCGGCCGAATATGTAAATTTTCTTTCATGGGGCTTCCCATCAGGACTCGTCTCCGGAATGCGTGAGCCCTACTTCGTGTGCTTGACGACCTTCCCGTTCTTCATCACGAATTTCACCTGACGCAATGCCTGGATGTTCTCGAGAGGGTTGGCCGGAGTTGCGATGATGTCGGCCGCCAGTCCTGCGGCTATCGCTCCCCGCATCTTTTCGACCTTCAAGAGCAGAGCAGCGTTCGTCGTTAAGGTTTTCAGGGTGGCGGCCGGGGGCACGCCCGCGGCATCCCAGATGTCCAAATAATCCAGCATCATATCGGCCCGGTTCTTCCCCGGCAGGTTGGACACGCTGTCGGAACCGAAGGCCATCTTCACCCCGATCCGATAGGCTCTCCTGAGGCGGTCAACGATCCTGCCGGCTAAATCCTTCGCCGGTCCCATCGCTCCTCCAGGATCCAATTTCTGGAGGTGGGCCAGCGGGAACTCCGTGCCCACCAGCCAGGTGCCTTTTTCCTTCATGAGCTGGAGCAGCTTGTCGGAGAGGTCAAATCCGTGCTCGATCGAGTCGGCGCCGCCAAGGATGACGTTGCGCGCCGCCTCTCCGCCCATGACGTGCACAGAGACCGGCCGGCCGGCGGCATGGGATTCCTCGACGGCCGCCCGGATCTCTTCCACGGTATAGTAAAAAGCGCTGTTGTCGGCGACAAGCTTGATGGCGTCCGCGCCGTAATAGATATTCTGCCTGACGGCTTTGCGGACTTCGTCCTTGTCGTCGGCATCTATATACTCGAACAGCCAGAAACGGCCCTGTTCGGGCGGGATGCGGGCGGTCTGTCCGCCGAAAGGAGCGATGATCTTTCCCGTGGTCAAAATGGTCGGGCCGGTGAACCAGCCCCGCCGGATGGCGTCGCGGAGGTCAACGGCGGCATAATTGGCGTCATTGCCCACGTCCCGGACCGTTGTGAACCCGGCCTGGAGCACGTCCTGGGCCGTCCGCAGGCCGCGCAACGCCCGCATCGCCGAACTCTCTCTCGTGTAGATGGCGTCGAGACCGGCGCCGGTGTTGAGGTCGTCGAGAGTCAGGTGGGTGTGCGCGTCCATCAATCCCGGCATCACCCAGGCGTTTGTGAGGTCGATGACCTCGGCGCCGGCCGGGATGTTAACCTTCGGGCCGACCTCTGCGATCTTGCCGTCCTTCACCAGGATGACCTGGTTCCTGGCGACGGTCCCGGCGGCGGGATCGATGAGGCCCCCGACGCGGAGGACCGTCGTCTGGGCGAGCGCAGCTGCCGTGATCACCAGGACAATGGGAATGATGAAGAAGAAAGAAAACCGTTGGCTTTTAAAGAGAATTTGTCTTTGCATGTTGCCTCCTTCTACCCGTCCCATTTTGGATGCTTGCTGCCGACTCCAAAAAAGCGTATCCCAGAACAGAATGGGTGTCAATGAAAAAGGACGAGGAGTGAATGGCCTCAGAGTTCACCCCGACCACACCGGGACCATATCAGCGTCCCCATGGCGATGTCCAGCCGCCAACGGAAGCCTGCGCCCCGGGTGGGGCCCCTTGCCGGGGTCTAAAAACTCACCGCTCCGGCGGCGGCAGAGCGTTCCAGTTGAGGACCGCGTTCCAGAGGAACCGGTAGTCCGAACGGTTCAGGTCCCTGTGCATCGGGTTGAAGTTGTAGGCGAGGACGCGGCCCCGGCCGGCCTGGAGGTCGAGGATCGCAGGCCGTCCCTCGAGCTCGTCTTCCCCCTTGACGGCGCCGCTGACGAGCATTTTGACCTCGTCCTTCTTTGCCTGTTCCTTGGCATCTTTCGGCTTTCCGGCCCCGGGAACCGTTTCGTCGCGGTCCTCAGCCCTGGGCTTAGTGCCCCATTGGAGAACGACCCCGCGCCGGCCTGACACCGCGATATCATAGACGGGCATCCACGTGCGGAAGACAGACGTGACCTCCGCGTAGCCGTAAGCGAGCGGATGGTCGGGCCTCACGAATTTCACCTTGAGCTCCGAGCCCGGCGTGAAGAAGGCGCCCGATTTCCGGTAGACGTCCCGGACGAGCCCCCCGTCGAGGGCCAACGCTGAGCCGTTGCCGAGCGTGATGAGCAGCCCTCCGGCGTCGAGGTACTTCTCGAGGTTTGCCATGCCGGCCCACCCGATCCCTCCTGTAATATCCTCAGAAGCATCGGGCACCCCGTGGCTGGAGTATTCCTTGGTCTTCGTGTAGGCCATCGGGCTATACTTCCTGTCGATGCCGTGGATCTGATCCTGAAGGTCGAGATAGTTTTGCCCGAAGAGGATGATGTCGTATCGCTCGCGGAGGCGTCCGGCGCGGATATCATCATCGCGGATGTAAGAGTATGGGATCTTTTCCCGGTCCAGCACGTAACGGACCCAGCCGACCGACTCGGTGTCCGCCCAAGTGTGCCAGACGGCGAGGCGCGGCAGCTTTGACTCGTGGCGGGGGACGTCCGGGACAGCCGAGGAGCTTTCGAAGTCCACGGCCAGCTCGGCGGCGGCCCGCTCGAGCGCCTTCGTCAACCCTTTTTGTTCCGCCAGGATCCAAGAGCCGGCCGGATACTCCACCGTTCCTGACTTGAAGGGTTTCTCGGCGATCTCGACCCGGAAGGCCGCCAGTCGGTTCCGGACCGCCAGAAGCGCCTCCTGGCCCGTGTCTTTCAGCAGGAAGACGGGCCCTTCGCCGCTGACCCGGCCCTGGGATTCCAACCTCTCCCGGACCGGCGCGACCGGCACATCCCGGACTTTTGCGTCGTCGATTCTCTTGGCCTCCAGGCCGTAATGGACGGGGAGGGCCCAGGAAACGTCATCATAGGGCTCATAAGGAGTGTCGGCCGGAAACTCCTGGGGAACGAGCAAGTCCACGGCGTAGTTCCGGTATGGCTGGTCGAGCCGCACGACGTAGGTCCCGGCAGCGAACTCGCCTTCCTCCACCTTGAAGGGGGCGGTCGCCCGCGAAACCTCGATCCCCTGTGTCAGGAGGAGATTGACCATTTGCGTCACGCGCCCGCGGTCGCCCTGATCCTCCGGTATGGCGAACGCGTAGGGGCCGCCCTTCACGCCTTTCTGCCAGGAGTTGTAGCCCTTGCGGTAAAAATCACGGAGCATCTCTTTGGCGTTCCTGGACGTGTAATCGAGAATGGCCAGGCAGCCGCTCTCCATGTAATTCGTGTTGTCGCGGAGCGACCAGCGGAACTTCCGGTCCGGCGGCATCGGCCGGTACCATTCCCGGCTCGTGACCGGGCGTCCCACGTAGCGCTCTTCGTTCGGCCGGAGGACCCGTTCGACGGTCTCGGCCGTGGCGTTCCCGAACGTCTCATATCCGCGTCCCATGCTGTTGTGGTTGACGGCGATCGAATCGAGGTAGTGGTGCCCCCAGCCCTCGCCGAAGCCCCACGTCCAGACGCCGGGCATGCCCATGGCCGTCAAGGCGCCGATCTCGGCGAAGGCCATCTCAAAGAACTCGTTGATGAGGATCGGGTCGAGGTTGTTGTTGAACGGCCCCGTGCCGTTCCAGGTCTGGAGGAGGGGGATCGACTCGTGGAGATCATGGACGACGGTCGGATGGTAGTCGAAGAACATCCGGCTCACGGCCCGGGACAGCTCCAGCGCCTCCTGGTGCGTGTCGCGGTTGTTGTCGTGGAAGACGTAGTGACCCCAGTATGGAGGTGAGACGGGCGGCAGACGGTCGAAATCCGTTTTGCCTTTGAGGTACCGGTAGAACCAGTCCACGGCCTTGTCGTGCCCGTCCGGTTCCGAGACCGGGTTGATGAGGACGATGACCTCGCTCCGAATCTTCCGAATCATCGGCTGCTCGGACACCGCGAGGCGGTAGGCCAGCTCCATGACCATTTCGGGGCTGCCCGTTTCGGTGGCGTGGAGGCCGGCGTTGAAGTAGTAGATCGGACGCCCTGCGGCGATGAGGTTTTCGGCGGCGTCCGGCGACGTCTTCCGTGGATCGGCAAGGGCAGCGGTTGCGGCCTTGAGCTTCGCGAGATCGCGGATCCCCTCCTCGTCCGCGACGGCGGCGAGGAGGATGTCCCTCCCTTCCTCGCTCCGTCCGATGACCTCGACACGGACACGCTCCGAAGCCCGGTCAAGATCACGGAAGTAGCCGTAGATCTTGGCCGTGTTCGAAAGCTCCCCTTCGGCTCCGACGATGTGGCCGAAATATCGGGTCGGGGACGGCACCGTGTCCGACGCCGGCACATAGGCGACCCAGGGATTGCCGAAGCGCGCCTCTGTCGTGAGTTTGGCGATCGCCTCCACCGACCCCGCTTCGGGAGCGTCCGGAGCGTAAGGGTTACCGACCTGCCCGGATGCGGCGGCGATCAAGACGGCGAAAAGAAGCAGCCGGGAAATCCAAGTGTGTTTCGCTGATTGTCTCATGGTTTCATGTCCTTTTCTGCAGGTAAGTTTTTCGATACCAATCCTTCCTGTCGACAACGCCTGAAATATACCTCCGGCCGTGCGGAGATGTCAAGGAATGCTGTCAAGCTGTTATGCCGAATTTCAATTGTTGCATCGGGGTGTGTTCAGAGCTGGTTTTTAGGAATATCCGAATAGCGCTCTTCTCGCAGCGCATGCCGGGCGATCACCGCCATCTGGCAGCCGGCCTTCATCGGACCAAGGCCTTCGTCACAACGACCGGGATTGCCGATCCGATAGACGATGACTTTTACCGCTTTTTACAATCCAACTTGTTTCCGCACGAATCGTAGAGGGCGACCTCGAGCGGCATCTTCCCCAGGGCATGCGTGGCACAGCTGAGGCACGGGTCGTAGGCGCGGATGGCGATCTCGACGCGATTCAGCATCCCTTCGCTAATTTCCGGCTTTTTCTCGAGGAAGGTTTTGGCCACCCAGTGGACGGCCCTGTTCATCGGCTCGTTGTTGTTGGTGGTGGAGACGATCAGGTTGGCCATCGTGATTTGGTCATCATTGTTGATGCGGTAGTGATGGAACAAAGTGCCCCGCGGAGCCTCGACCAGCCCCACTCCTTCATGGGCTTTTTTGCCTTTTTTGAGGAGATCCTCTCCCTGGAGGTCGGGATCGAGCAGAAGCTCTTTGATGACCTCTCCGGAGTGCAGGAGCTCGATCAGGCGGGCCCAGTGCGAGTGCAAGGTCATATTGTTCGGTTTGCCTTTCGTGTAAGCTTTGTAGACCTCAAATTCTTTCTGGGCGAGCGGTGTCGGGATAAAGTCCGATGTGTTCAGGCGCGCCAGAGGGCCGACGCGGTACCAGCCGTCGCTCTTTCCCAAAGACCGGAGATAGGGGAACTTCATATAGCTCCAGGTCTTCACTTCCTCACCGATGTCATCCAGGTAATTCCGGTAATCCACGTCGTTGAGGACCTTTTTGCCGGCCGCGTTGATCGCCCTCAGAACACCATGATAGAAATCGAGGGCGCCGTCCTTCCGGACAAGGCTCAAATGGTTGGACGGGAATACGGCAAAACCGTCAATCAGGTCTTTATTCTTCTTGTGAAAATCCTTGAAGAAATCCACAGCTCCCTGGGCCCAGCTGATCATCTTGTCGATGTTCAGCGGATCGGGTCCTTTAAGAAAAGAATCCCTTTCTTCGAGGCTGAGGTTCTTGTTGATCCCGCCGGGAATGGCGCCCGTGCCGTGGATCTTTTTCCCCGCGGTGGCCAGGATGATCTCCTGGCCGAACTTGCGCATGAGGACGCCCTGGACAGCCAGGTCCTTGTGTTTGAGCGCGACACCGATGACGTTGCGGATGGCCGGGTCCGCGTCCGCGCCGAAGAGCAGGTCGGGCGAGGCCAGATAGAAGAAGTGGAGAGCATGCGACTGGAACATCTGTCCGTAGTGCATCAGCCTCCGCATCTTTTCCGCCGTCGGCGTCAGTCCGTCCGGGCCAACCCCTACGATCACGTCCGCCGCTTTGGCCGCGGCGAGGTGATGGCTCACCGGACAAATGCCGCACAGCCTCTCGACCAGGACCGGCATTTCCCAGTAGGGACGGCCTTGGACGAATCGCTCGAAGCCCCGGAATTCCACGATGTGGAACCTGGACTGAACGACCTGGCCGTTGTCATCGAGATGGATGGTGACTTTTCCGTGGCCTTCGATTCTGGTCACGGGTTCGATGGTGATTTTTCTTGCCATGGTCTTCATCCTTTAATCGAACTTGATGAGGTTGTAGGTCAGGTCGAGGGATTTGCCCTCGAGGAGCGCGGTGAGCGCCCTCCAAATGAGATCGGCGGACGGCGGGCAGCCGGGTAAAAAATAATCGACCTTGACGATCTCATGCAGGGGATAAACCTTGTCCAGGATGATCGGCAGATCATCGTCGTTGGGAATGATCTTGTCATCCACGGTTGGGCAATGGAGGTAAGCTTCCTCCAGGCACTCCCGGACGGGGATGCCGTTGCGCATGGCGGGCAAGCCGCCCATGATGGCGCATTCGCCGACCGAAATCAGGATTTTGCAGTTTTTCCTGAAGGCTCTCAGGACTTCGACGTTCTCGCTGTTGCAACAGCCGCCCTCGATCAGGCCGACGTCGCAGGGCTTGGTGAAGGTTTTGATGTCATCAATCGGAGACTTGTTGAATTCGACGAGTTCGATCAGCTGCAATATTTTGTCGTCAATGTCCAGGATGGACATGTGGCAGCCGAAGCAGCCCGCCAAAGATGCGCTGGCAATGATGGGTTTGCTCATGGTCGTCTCTCCTCAACTCCGCTTGTTCTCAAACTCGCTGCCGATTGGGATGCGGTCGAATTTGCGTTTTCCGATGGGAACCGTAAACGCCACTTCTTTTTTCAAAATGGCGCCGACCGGACATAGGTCCATGGCTTTCTTGGCCTCGGCCGGCGACAGGGCGGCCACCAGCTCCCGGTCAAAAGAGATCTTCATTTTCCGGGACCGCTTGATGTGACCGAAGATGGGCCTGCCGTCCTTGGTCGTGATGCCCCGCACACAGCGCAGGCACTGGATGCATCGGTTGTGGTCCAGAAGAAGGTTCGGCCCGGCCGGCTCAACCTGCCTGAGCGGGAATTCGTAGGGAAAACGCGGAACGAGCATCTGATAGCGGTAGGCCAGCGCCTGGAGCTCACAGTTGCCGCTCTTTTGACAGGTCGGACAGAGGTGGTTGCCCTCGACAAAAAGCATCTCGACGATGGATTTTCTCATGTCTTCCAGGTCCGGGATGATGTTTTCGACCACCATGCCTTCCGCCACCGGCTGGGTACAAGCGGCCATGTGGCTCCTGCCCACCCGGACCGTGCAGATCCGGCAGCTTCCGGCCGGCTTGAGTCCCTCGTACCGGCATAGGGCGGGAATGTACACGCGGTTGGCGATGGCGGCTTCCATAATCGTCTGCGCCGGCTCTGCAAAGCAATCTTTTCCGTCGATCGTGAATTTTATTTTATTCATGATGGGCCTCCGTAAGTTTCTGACCGGTCACGGTCGAAGCGGCCTTGATGGCTGCCTCCAGGTCAAACTCGGAGACAAAATCCGTATCCCCGTGGATTTTGGCCTCGTACATCTCCCGGAAATTCTGGAGCGTTGTCAGAATAGGGTTCGGAGAGGTTTGGCCCAGGCCGCAGCGGCTCGTGGCCTTGATCGTTTTGCCCCAGGACTCGATTTCCTGGAGATCCTTGGAGGTCCCTTTTCCGGACGTGATCTTTTGCAGTTTTTTCTTCAGGATCGCGTTGCCGGCCCGGCAGGGGGCGCACCATCCGCACGATTCCTCGATGAAGAAATCCATGAAGTTATGGACGGCTTCAAAGAGATCTCTCTGAGGCCCGATGATTATGACCGAGCCGCCCGTCGGCAGGTCTTCAAAACACAGCCTGCGCTCGAACTGTCCGCGAGAGATACACGTACCCGATGGTCCGCCGACCTGGACTGCCTTAGCATCCCGGGCCCCGGCCATTTTCAGGAGATCCTGGACCTTCAGGCCGAATTCGATTTCGAAAACGCCGGGCTTGACGCAGTCTCCAGAGACACTGAGCAGCTTCGTCCCCGCCGATTTCGGGGTACCCATGAGCTTGAACCACCCGGCGCCCCTGTCCAGGATGCGTGCGGCCGTACATAAGGTCTCGACGTTGTTGACTGTGGTGGGGAGACCTCGGTATCCGAAGGTCACCGGGAAAGGCGGCCGGTCTCTCGGCTCGCCGCGCTTTCCCTCAGCCGATTCAAGCAGCGCTGATTCCTCGCCGCAGATATAGGCTCCGGCGCCCAATTTGATCGTGACGTCAAAATGGCAGCCTTTTTTGCCGGCGATATTTTTGCCGAGGAGATTTTTCTTCCGGAGAGTATCGAGAACTTGCTCAAGATGGGCTTTAAGATAAGCATATTCCGCACGGAGGTAGAGGATGCCTTCTTGAGCACCGACCGCATATCCGGCAACGGCCATGCCCTCAAAAAGGAGGTGGGGCATTTCGGTTAGGATGACCCGGTCCTTGAACGTCCCGGGCTCACCTTCATCCGCATTGCAAACGACATAATGGGGAAGAGCTTTTTCCCGGCCGCAGAACTCCCATTTCAGGCCCGTCGGGAAACCCGCTCCGCCGCGTCCAAGCAGGTTGGACCTTTTGATCTCAGCGATCACGTCTTCGGCCGTCCAGGTCACGGCTTTCTTGATGGCCGCTCCCGATTTGAACGGGGTGAACAAGACGGGGCCCTTTTTACGGATATGATTGCAGACCATGGCCTGGACGAGCTTGGAGTGGTTTGCCCCGTCGCCGTAGGGCTTGGCCATCTTCCAGATGTCCTTGCCGGCCTTCATGGCGGCGACAAGCTCCTTGACTTTGGCCTTTGTCAGCTTGGTGAAAACGACGCCGTTGATGATGGCCGAAGGCTCCTGGTCGTTCATCCCGATGCAGGACGTTTCGTACAGGCCGATCAGGCCGTCGGCGGTGGTCGTGCCGAACCGGCTGCCGGTTTCTATTTCGAAGGCCTCGGCCACGGCCTTTCGGCCTTTCATGTCGGCCACGATGTTGTTATTCAGATAGACAGCGTACGTTCCCGCCGGAACCGTCGAAAAGAAGTGATAGAATGTGGCGACGCCCTCGACATCCACTTTGGACATGTTGAGCAGCGCTGCGATTTTGGCGGCGGATTCCGATGAGACTTGGCCGAGCTTTTTCTGGACCTCCCTCACCATGTCGATGAGACGTGAAGGATCCTTCTTGTACCCGGCCACAATCGATTCTATGATTCCCTTCTGCGGCATGAGGCACCTCTAATAATGAATTTAGTTATGAAGAAAAATTGAGACCATTATATAACACAAATGGAATCCGGAGACAAATAGAAAATACGACTCAGCTGAGTTTGATTGTTTTTCGCGGATAACTTTTTAGAGAAAAACAAGTATTTTACCAATGAAGATACGAGCAAAGGACGTGAAAATGAAAAAAGATCCTATTTCATCGGTATTTATGATCATCTTAGTGGGCTTATTCATGACGGGTTGGCCGGCCTTCGCTCAAAGCCCCGATCCCCTGAAAGTGAGCGTCCATCCGCAGACGCTCATCGCCGATCTCGAGAAAGCGATCCCCGGGCTGATGAAAGCGGCCGATATTCCCGGGCTTTCCATTGCCATCATCAGGGAAGGAAAACTTTTATGGGCGCACGGCTTCGGTGTCAAAAGCACAAAAACCAATGAACCGGTCAGCGAGGACACCATCTTTGAGGCAGCCTCCCTGACCAAGCCGTTCTTCGCTTATATCGCCATGGAATTGGTGGAAAGCGGAGAGATTGACCTGGATAAACCCCTCATCGAGTACCTCCCGCGCCAGAAAATCGAAGAGGCTCTAGGGCATTCGCTGGATCTGGAGGGATTCCGAGGCGACTGGCTCCGCATGATCACGGCCCGCCATGCCCTGAGCCATTCTTCGGGTCTTCCCCACGGTGAACGCGGCAAGCCCTTCCCCATCTTTTTTGAGCCGGGCACGAAATACCGTTATTCCGCGGACGGCTATTTTTATCTTCAATCTGTTATTGAACACCTCAAAGGAAAGCCTCTGGCGGAGATCATGGAAAAAATGGCCTTCGAGCCGCTCCAGATGAAGGCCAGCAGCATGGTCTGGCAGGACAGGTATGAGACCCAGGCGGCGGTCGGGCATGATGCCGCGAGCGAAACCGACGGCAAATTCCGGAAAAGAATGCATGCCCATGCCGGGGCAAGCCTCTACACGACGGCCACGGACTACGCCCGGTTCGTCATGGCGATGATGAACGATATAGGGCTCAAAGAGGAAACGATCAGGGAAATGCTCAAGCCTCAGATTGATGTCGTTAAGGATGTCTCCTGGGGGCTCGGGTTCGGCCTGGAGCGGACATCCAACGGCACGGCCTTCTGGCAGTGGGGAGATTACGGGATTTTCAGGAACTACATCGTGGCCTATAAAGAACCGAAGATCGGCGTCGTCTACCTGACGAATAGCTACAACGGCCTCAGCATCTGCCAGGATATCATCAAGCAGGCCATCGGCGGCGGTAAAGACCTCGGGATCGCTTATCTGGATTACGACCAGCATGACTCTCCGGGCTCGCTCTTTCTTAAGGCCGTGCTGGAAAAAGGCGCCGGCCACGCGGCGGAACTCTTCCGGAAATTCAAGAAAAAGAACCCGGCGGAGTTCACGGAAGCCGCCGTCAACAGAGCCGGCTATCGTTTATTGAATAGCAAGAGATATCCGGAGGCCATCGCCGTCTTGAAGTTAAACGTGGAGGCCTATCCGGAATCGGCCAACGCCTGCGACAGCCTGGCGGAAGCTTACCTGACCAGCGACAATAAAGAACAGGCCCTCACTTACTATAAAAAAGTCTTAGAAACAATCCCCAGGGACAAGAAAGCGGATCGGGCGTTCTTGGATGGGCTCAAATCCAACGCCCTGGCGAAACTGAAAGAACTCGAGAAAAAATAGAAGACTAATTCGGCCGGTTTTTTGAATATTTTTCCTCCTGAGTCGTCTGGATGGACGAGGGATGAAAATGATATCATTGACGGCAATCCAACCGATTATTCGGATTGGAGCCCGTCAAGAGATCGAGGGAATAGCCGTGACATCCGCGGATAAGAAAGAACTTTTTGAGCAGGTCCTCGAGAACCGGAAAACGGTTTTCTGGATCTGTCTGGGTTATGCCAGGGACTCCGTCGAGGCCGAAGAGCTTGCTCAAGAAGTTTTCTTCAAGGCCTGGAGCCGGATCGATTCCCTAAGAACCCCGGAGAGATGTCGGGAGTGGCTTTTCCGGGTGGCCAGGAATACTTGCCTCGACTCTCAGAAAAAGAAGCGTCTCCGGCGTCTCTTCGAGGCGAACTCCCCCAGGGAAGCCAGGGATGAAAAAACGCCCGAAGCCCTCATCATTCTCCGCGATGAGCTCCGGCTTCTCAAACAAGCTGTCCGGGCTCTCCCCAATAAAATGAGGAGCACGTTCATCCTACGAGAATACGGGGAGCTCTCCTATCAGGAGATCGCCGACATTCTGGGGATCAAGGAGGGCACCGTGATGTCCAGGCTGAACGGGGCGCGGGAAAAAATTAGAGAGAGGATGAAAGGTCTGAGCCATGGAAAATAGCCCAAAATCCGGCCGGTCCGGCGATATCCGGGAACTCGTCCGCCTGGAAAAAGAGGAGGCGGAGAGGAGTTTTGAAAGCCACCGCTTTGACGCCCGGCTGTCCACGCGGATCCGTGAAGCGACGGAAGAAAGAGCGGCCGCCTGGCCTGTCTTTCTGAGGAGACCGGCGCCGGTCGTTGCCCTCTCGCTTGTCCTTCTGGCCCTCGCCGGCTTCCTCCTTTTCCGGGAACATTCGGCATCGCCTTTCCAGCAGACCGTCCGGACGATAAGCGCCGTCTTGGCCGAAGCCGGAGACGGCCAAAAGCCTAACGAAAGGGCCGATGCGAATCAACTCATCCGAGCGGCTGAATACACGGATTTCGGCTGGGCCTTGAAAGCGGTTTTTTACGCCTGCGAGAGACAGGCCCTCGGGAATATCAACCTGACGGATTCCCTTTCCCTTATCTTTCAGAAAAAAGCTCCGCAAGCCCTCTCTATCGGAGACAGGAAAAACCGGCTTTCTGCCGGAGAGGAACAACCAAGATTAAGGACCGATGAAGAATTTCGAATGTTCTTCATCGTTTTCCTGAAAAAACTCGAGGAGGTCTAAGATGCTTAAGAAAATCGCTCTTGTCTTCTGTGTCGGTATTTTCTTTTCGGCCCTCTGGGCGAACGGAGATGTTTCGGAACCGGCGGCCAAGGATGAGGTTGGCTATGTCCTCTTGGACAAGATCATCATCGGATTTCAGAAGATGGCCAGCGAGGGAAGCGGGGGATATGAATTCGTCGACAAGCTTCTCCAGGAGGCCATGGCTGAGGCCAAGGTGGCCCGGGCACAGGGAAAAATCGACGCTTATTTCTTTAAAAGATATGCCCGGATGCTCCTTGTCGCCAAGTTGGCCATCGTCAACGCCCCTTACGACCGCGAAGGCATCCTGGATGGATTCATTACGAGAGAGATCAACGTTTACATCGAAGACGTCACCGGCGAACCGGGATCATTGAGAGCGGAAGGAGAAAATAAAAGGGGCGTGGGCGCCATCGCCGGAGCGATGGCCGAAGAAATCCTCAACCTCCATATTTATCTCGATGGGCTGAAGAACAAGCCGGAGCTTCTCAAAAAATTCCTTCAAAAATAACAGACGATCCGGGGACATGAAACGGGGGGCCTTCATGCAGATAGAGTGAATGTTAACCCATACGTGTTATTGAGCTCCGTAGCGCCCCCTTATCGGATGTTCAGTTTTTGAACGGACTCGGCTTTGAACCCGGTCGTCGTTTCCCTGGCCCTCGCTTTTAATAAATAGGAGCCGGGTTTCAGATCCGAAAACTCGAGTTGGGATAAAAGCGCCAGCCAGCTCTTATTATCCTCATCCCGGGAATACCGCTTCGCCGAGAGGATGGAATGCGTAATCGAGATCTCAGCGCCTGTGGGGTCTTTTTTCAGGAAGAACGAAAGTTCCAACTCCGGCTCTAAGATATTCCCGAGAGCACAAATCACCATGGCGCTTATCTTCGGCGAACCGCCCTGAAGCTCTCCGAGCAAAGGCGAGAATTTCTTGGCATCGAACGGAAAAAGAGCGGTCAGGGACATGTTGTTCGTGTTCGTTTCCCCCGTTTGAGTTTTCTGGACGCCGAAATAATGGACGTCCGATTCGGGCCGAAGAAGGAGCGGGGGGAGGAGGGCAAGCGGAACATCAGACGCCTCCGGGATGAGGAGGGACTCCCTGGCGACGGCAGTCTGGCCGGTTTCGAGGTTTCGAATGATGATCCGGCACTCATAATCCCCGGGCGGCAGGATAGAGAAGGTGTAATGGCAGGCCGCAGGCTGGGCGATATCGGCAAAATTCATCGTCGCCCGCTTGAAATTTACTATGTTTTTCCGGCTGTCAAAAATGAGCGTCACGACCTCATTCTCGCCTTTTCCGGCTGAGGCAAATATATCTTTGGGGATTCGAGAGAGACAAACAAGCACGTTTTCCTTTTCGGTCGGGCAGGCGAGGGCGGTCATAGGAAATGCGGCAGGAGTCTGGAATTGGGGATTCTCTGACAGTGCTGCGTCCATGAGATGGACGGTTTTTTCGAATTCGGAGTATTCCCGAAAAGGCTTTGGATTAAAGTATCCTCCCTGGGCGCGGACTTCACAACCCTTCCGTCGGACCCCCACTTTGATCTCGTGAAACTTGCTGTCCTCTTTTTCCTCGATATAATACCCGAGGACATAATACATGCCCGTTCTGTTCTGAATCCGAGCCAGGCTGTTTTCATAATCCTCGACACGGGGAAAGTATTCACCTCCTGAGATCTTGGAGAGCTTCTTCAATGGATATTCTCCGGACATGGCTTTGTTAAAAGAGGAACCCTGTCCCAGCACTTCCGTATTGAAAACAAAAACCGGGCAGTTGGCCTGGGCCAGCTCTTTAATCATGTTCTCATATTTCTTTTCCTCCCAGATTCCCACATCGAGACTGTCCATGTTGTAGAGGGTTGCGTCGCCCGCTCTTTGCGAAGCATCCAGTTTACCCCGATCAATAGCATCGGGAGCCCCCTGAAAAACGGAGCCGGCAATCCCAGAGGAAAAAAGAACGATGTGTTTATAGCCTGGGATCAGGCGGAGGGTTTTGGCCAGATCTCTCATTTTCTGGGTGAAATTGCGGCCGTGGAGCTGATAATTCATCCTGTCAAAGGATAATTCCAGAAGCTTTTGTTTAGCCGGATTCAGCCAGCCGTCCGGTATCGTCTTGGGGACGGAGAGGTGAGGCTCACCGAGGAGGTCCTTTAAAGCATTCCAGTATTCCGTCTCGAGATTCTGAGCCCGTCCCAGGATGTTTTTCAGACTAAACCCTTCCACGACTTCCCGCAATTTTTGGTAGTCCGTGGTGAGGTATTCATGGAGGATTAGCCCGTTATAGATAGAATAGGAAATGATCCCGATCTCATCGGAAGGCCGGACCTCGTTGGCGAGGAAATGAAGAGCTGCTCTTTTGGCCTCCTCCAAACCCTGGGGATTGTTGAAGGCGAAATCAAAGAATAGGAAAAATTTCCGGTTTAGCCGGGAAGCGCCGGGCTCAAGAGATGTTTCTTCTTTGTCCTCGGGCTTTCCTGGGATGAAGAGGGTATGTTTCTCAAACTCGGTGATAGTCATGGGCTTGCCGTCGTCGAACAGGTCGAAATCCGCGGCGAGCAAATCCGGGACCGGCTTTCCTTCTCTGTCCGTCACATAAACCTGGACGAGCTTCAGGGTCACAGTCACTTCATGCTGGATGGGATCCGCCTGCTTTTTCGGCGGTTGAGTTTGGACCTCTGTGCTCATGAAAAAGCCCAAAACGGCGCATCCTATTCGAAATGCTCCCCGATTTATTTGAGCCACGGCATTAATTATTATAAGGAAAGCCGCGGTTCTTATCAAATCGGATCCATCCCGAAATTCCGGCTCCCGTCCTATCGGAAATTTTGGAATCCATAATCATATGCCTGCTGCCTTCAACGACATGTCTTCCGGTGCGGCTCCGGCCGGGCGCGGCCTGCCCAGGACCAGAGTTGCTGGCGGAATTCCAGGCACGGCGGGCGTTTCTCCAGATAAGCCTTCGGGCTCAGGGGCTCTTTTTCCTGGGGAGTGAACCCGGCTTGGTATCCCGTGTCGAATGGGACCCAGGCTCCGGGATGGAACTGGACGCCCAAATATTGCCATAGCAATGGTGTTCGATGCTCTCGATGACTTTCCCGTCGAGCGAGGAGGAGATGACCCGAAAACCCTTTCCAAGCTTTTTGACCTGCCGGTGCGGAAGCGCGCGTCCCTGACTCGAAAGCGTGGACGCTGACCGTCCCCATAAAGGTGTCGTTCATATGGACGCGGGGATCGACGGCCCCCGGAAGGACGGGCAGGCCGGAAGCGTCGATCGTCCTGGCCAAAGGGAATGCGAGGATAATTCCCTTGTCTTAGATCCGCTCGCCGCGGATGATGAAAGCTCCTATTTAACGGCCGCGAAAACGTCGCGGGCGGGGATAAACCGGAAGATATAGCCTCCCGCATCGAGGAAAGCCGGCCGGCCGTTTTCTCTGTCGCCCGGCACGCCTGAAACACCTCGGCGGGCGAGGATGGCGGCCCAAGCCTTTGGATCGTCTACGGCCAGGTCGATCCGGACCGCTTTTCGCTCGGTGAAGGGATGGAGCCCCTGGGCCCCGTCCACAAGGCCGATGAATCCCGACAAAGAGGCGGTCATCACCTTTGCGAATCCCTGATCAACGAGTGGGCCGGCGCTCAACTTGTCTTCGGCGAACCGCAGGGCGGACGGGATGTCCCGATAATACAGCCATAGGATATTGGCCTTGATCCCCAGCTCGCCGGGACGCGTCGCCTTCGTTCCGGGGGCGGGAAGGAGCGGCTTGACGGCGCGCAGGGCGTCATGGAGACGGGAGTTCTGGGGATTGTCGAGGAATCTTTCGAATTCGAGGAGGTGGCCTTCGGGATCGATCGCCACGAAACCCCGGGTCGGGTGCCGGGTGGCGTCCTTGAGCTCGGACCGCATCGTTACACCCTTGGACTTGAGGTAGGCGAACCAGCCGTCGACCTCGTCGGTAACGAAGGACAGGGTGGCCGTCTTGGGAGCTGAGGCATCGTCTCCGGCCTCGGATGCCGGTGAGATCCTGAGAAAGGTCGTTTCGGAGACCCGGATAAGCCCCGGACCGGCTTGGATCAGCCCCAGGACCTGGCCGTAGAAGCGCTCGGCCGCCGCCGGGTCGCGGAAGAAGTAGCGAACGACGAGGCCGCGGATCAGCGGAAAATTGGATTCGGCTCTTCCGCCGATCTCTCCCGTTTCGATCTTGGCGCTCCGGATGATGATGGGCTGGATCGGTTTGTGCATGGCCATCCTTTTGTCGGAATCCGCCCAAAGCTCCTCAACCGGCACGGCGGCGATCCTCTCGAGGATGTCGAATCTGGAAATCAATCGGCCGAACACGGTGTACTTACCATCAAGGTAAGGCCGGGCCGCAACGCAGACGTAGATCTCCGAGTCGCCGCTCCATTCGTCGCCCGTCCGGCCCATGCCGAGGGTGCCGAAGACATGCGGGCGGGCATTGAATTCGGGCGGCAGTTTGGGCGCGTCGCCGCCGCCGGCCTGGATGACATGGCCGCGGACGACCCGGTAGAAGTCTTTTCCGTCGTAGAAGCCCTTCCGGACGAGGTCCTTGAACTGGCCGACGGTTTTGGGCGCGTCGGCGTCGAAAAGCTCGAAGACCATCGCTCCAAGATCAGTCCTCATGACGCAAACTTCAGACGCCCGGGAAGGGGGGGCCGGACGGAACGCGTACGCCAATTTAAGGTCGATCTTATAGGTCCAAGGCAAGCCCGAATTTCTCCAGCCGCCGACCGTCCGGTGGCCGGCGTCGTCCATCTCGCCCTCGAATCCCTGGACGATGTTGACCGTCTTGGCGAATCCGGCCTTGCGGGCGGCCTGGGCGGCGCGCAGGCTGCGCCCTCCGCTCCGACAGATGAAGATCAGTGTGTCGTCCGGCTTGAACCTGGCCTTGAGGTCGTCGATGAAGCCTTCGTTGGGTTCGAAGGCCGCCCCGGTCTCGCTCCAGAACGTGATCGGGACATTGAACGCCTGATCGGGATGGCCGATAAGAA
>Ga0315284_10001950_pt1 | contig 29540 bp, 32 predicted proteins | sample YL17G09_16_MG_FD_203696 | JGI IMG/M metagenome (GOLD analysis project Ga0315284, IMG submission 203696) | Sediment microbial communities from Yellowstone Lake, YNP, Wyoming, USA - YL17G09_16 | ecosystem: Environmental > Aquatic > Freshwater > Lake > Sediment | place: USA: Wyoming | collected...
GAAAAGGCCGCACTCGCCCGGGACACGTACACACTCTCCGGGATCCGGGAAAAGGCGGATCTGGTCGAGGGCGACTTTCTCCTGTGCGGTCGGGATCTCGGCCCGATTGCCTTCTGCTTCATCGACTGCGAGAAGCATCTCTACCAGGCGTGCTTCGACATGGTGTGCGACAAGGTGGTCAGTGGCGGGCTGATCGTCGCGGACAATGCAACCAACCACTTCGATTCGCTGAAAGGGATGATGGACGGCGCAGTGTCGGACGGCCGATTCGACTGCGTCACCGTGCCCATCGGGAAGGGGGAGTTCCTGTGCAGACGGAAGTAGTTCGACAACAAGTGACGATAGAGGGATTTGCGATACGACAAGCCGGCGTGGAGGATGCCAGCGTTCTGGCCGGTGTGATCCGCGAGGCGTTCGTTGGTGTGGCCAGGCAGTTTGGCCTCGACGCGCAGAACTGCCCGACACATCCCTCGAACTGCGATACCGACTGGGTGCGCTCGGACTTCCAGAAGGGCAAGATCTACTACATGGCTATGTCCGCGCAAGCGATGGGCTGTGTGAACTTCGAGTATAAAGACTCGGGATGCGGCTACCTTGGGAGGCTTGCAGTTCTGCCCTCATTCCGGCGGAGAGGAGTCGGGCGAAGTCTGATCGCGACCGTTGAGAAGCGGGCTCGATCTTTTGGAGTACGGACGCTCGAGATTGCCATCATTGCCGGCTACGAATCTCTGCGGAAGTGGTATCTTGGGCTTGGGTTCGCCCCGGTGCGGATCGATGAGTATGTGCATCTTCCTTTCAAGGTCGAAGTCATGACGAAGGAGGTCTCCTGATATGTCAACAAAAACCTGGCCAGTCAACAAGGCCGAGATCCTCTCGGAAATCCAGTCCCTCTTCGCCTCCGACACCTGGTGGATCTACACCGGTGAGAAAGTCAAAGAGCTCCAGCGACGCTTCGCCGAATTTCACGAATCGCGGTTCGGTATTGCCACGTGCAATGGCACGGTTCCGCTCGAGATCGCTCTCAAGGCACTGGGCATCGGTGCGGGCGACCGGGTGATACTTCCAGCGTATGACTTCTACTCGCTGCCAAGGTCAGTCGTGAGTGTCAGCGCCGTACCCGTCTTCGTGGACGTGGATCCTGCGAACTTGTCCATGGACTGCACGCTCGTCGAGTCGGCGCTCCAACAGGGCGTGCAGGCCGTCGTGGCGGTACACCTTTGCGGGGCGGTTGCGAAGATGGACGAGCTGCAGCGAATGTGCAGGGCGCAAAGCGTCACTCTCATCGAGGATTGCGCGCAGAGCACGGGCGCAGTGTACAAAGGGCGACACGTCGGATCGTGGGGTGATGTCGGGCTATTCAGTTTTGGCGGTGTCAAGCTCATGACATCCGGCCAGGGCGGGATGATCGTGACGTCGAACGAAGAGATCGCGGACAAATGCCATGCGCTGGTCGGCCGAGGATTCGGCCTTGATGGCACGCTCAACAAGCACGGCATCATCGGGGGCAACTACCAGATCTCGGAGCTCGCGGCAACCGTGCTCATCCCGCAGCTTCGGGTACTGGCTGAACTGTGTCGGGAGCGTGAAACGATGATGGTGCAGCTCGATGAGTGTATCGCGAAGATCCCCGGTTTGTCACCGCTGAAGCTCCACGAGGGCACCGAGATTCGGTCGCAATTCCGATACTCGTTCTTTGTGGACGGTGCCACGCAAGAAAACGGGTTGAGGGATCGCCTGTTGTCACTGGCAGCCGGCAGAGGGGTTCCGCTCAAGCCCGGATATCAGGCAGTTGGCATGGATGGGCGGCTCTTCGACACGTTCACTGGCGATGCGCGGTGTCCGGTTGCCGAGGCGATGCAGCCAAAGGTGGTGTCCATCTTCCACATGGATATCCTCCAGAAGGGCGTTGAGTACTGGGTGGAGTTTCTGGAGGGTGCGAGCAGGGAATGCATTCGGGGAGGGAGACCATGAGTTTCCTCGACAATAAGATCGCCCAGCGCCTCGGTGGCCCCGAATTCGGCGCCTCCACCGAAATTTACAAATTCGAACTCATCAAACGGGCCAAAGCGGTTGCGACCAGGGCGTTCTTCGCGAGTGTCGTTGAGTTTGCGCGTACCCATGGCATTGTCGTCATCCACGATGCGGCGTATGGGGCGCTGACTTTTGACGGCACGAAGCCGCTGAGTTTCTTGTCCGTCGACGGAGCGCTTGACGTAGGCGTCGAGGTGCACTCGCTGTCAAAGGCGTTTAACATGACGGGCTGGAGGATGGGCTTTCTTGCGGGCAACGCCAAGGCGGTCAAGGCTTTCGCAACTGTCAAAGACAACACCGACTCGGGGCAGTTCCGTGCAATCCAGAAGGCTGCGATCCACGCCCTGCGCCATCCGGAAATCACTGCGCGCACTGTGGAGAAGTACTCGCGCAGGATGGATTTGCTCGTCGATGCGCTCAGGGGCCTCGGCTTCTCTGCGTGTAAACCTGGAGGCTCGTTCTACTGCTACGTGCGAGCACCGAGAGCAGCCGGCGGACGCCAGTTCGCAACAGCCGCAGAGTTCTCGCAGTTTCTGATTGAACAGGCACTCGTGTCCACGGCGCCGTGGGATGATGCGGGAAGCTACGTCAGGTTCTCGGTGACGTTTGAGGCCGCAGATGTGGCCATGGAGGAGCGAATTGTTGAGGAGATGCGCGGGCGGATGGAGTCGCTTCGGTTGGAATTCTGAGGAGTGGAATCATGCATTGCCTGGCCAGTGCGCATGCATCAGTAAGCATCCTTCCTGAACTCAACGGTTGCGACAAACACGATTAGCTCCTTCTCGTCGATCAGGTAGAAAAGGCGGTACTTTCCGAGGCGATAGCGCCAAGTCTCAGGCGTGTACCCGACGAGTTTCTTCACATTTGTGCCGAAGTGCGGTTGCTCTCGGAGTTGAGGATAGATGTACGACTTTGCTTTCCGTTGGATGAACTCCGCGTCAACTGACGACATCTTGCCCAACCTCTTGAGATACTCGTCGGTCTCGAAAATGCGGTAGTTACTCAACGAACCGCCCCTTCCGGGCCTGGGCGTTGGCAGTGCCTCGCCGCAAACTGGCATTCAGATCCTGGTTGGCGCGGATTTCGGCCATCTCAAAACCCTCAACCGATTCGTGCTCTTCAAGGTACCTCATCGAGACGGTTTCGATGTAGTTGGACAAGGTGCGGTTCTCCTCTTCCGCCATCTTCTTCAGAAGGCGATACTTTGGTGCATCCAGGCGCACTGAGACCGTCTTGAACATATCCGGCCCTCCATGAGTAGAAATCATTCATTCTGATGATAATATAGGGTGATGACGGTTGCGGCGCAAGGAGAATTCTCGGCCGCGCCAACGTGCGACTCGTAACAGGGTCCGAGGAAGCCCAGGGTCCTCACGACGGCAACTGCTGCAACAAGACCCCTACCCTACCCCGCACACCGTCCCCGCCAGTTCAATCCCGCGCCTCAGGATGCCATCCATAGTCCGATTGTTCGTATGGTAACCAGAAGTCTTGGTCGTTGTCTGCCGCAGCACCAGCACCTCCACACCATCCTGCATCTTGGATTCGATGACGCATCCTGACCCGGCATTCTCATTTTTGAGCCGGTCGAGCCCGAACCCCTTCTTCGCCACCAGCACCGTGTAGAAGTATGGGTAGACGCTGCTGCTCACCGAGTTCAGCACAATCTGACCGTACAAGCCGAGAAATCCGTCCGGCTGGTTGGGCAGCTTCACGCGGATCTTCAGATCCTGCGGGATCTTCGCTTTGTCGCCTTTGAGCAGGGAGTAGTACTCGATCTCGCGACCGTCCAGCGCGGTCTTGTTTCTGTCAAGAAGCTGCGAGAAGAGCTTCGCCCGCAACACCGCATCCGGCGCTGTCATGGTTCGTTTGATACCGGTGAGCCAGTGCGGCAGAAGCAGAGCCAGTGCGTTGTAAACGAAAATCCGCAGAACCGGACTTTCGAATTCGCCACTTGCCTGCCACAGCGTCCAGAGGCAGAGCACCATTCCCCCAAAGGCGAAGCCGCCGGCCGGATTGGTTGGATCAAACAGCGACCGATCCCAGGTGCGCATGCGCTTGTGGATGGCAGGGATCTCGTCGAGCTTTGCCTTGTCAATGCGCTGCCAATTGGCCTCGGCATGGAACTTTCCGAGCTCGACACGGTTGTCCAGGCCCTTGACGAGGAGGAGGGCATTGCCCAGAAGCACGAGCAGGATCCCGGGCAGCACGTTCACCAGTGCCGCCTGCACAAAGAGCCCTGCGGCAATCAGGCCGATACCGGCGAGTACCACATGAACTCCACGTTGCGCGCTCGACTCGCGAGCATAATTCTGTCAAGGATCTCCCCAACCTCGCTGTATCGCACCATCACCCCGTCGTTGACCGCGCCGCTGCCGGTGGGGATGACCATGTTCATGCTGAACTGCGGCATTTGGAGCGTCTCGGCGACAAAGCGTGGCATGGCAATGCAGTCATCGATGTTCCGAGCGGTGATAGTGGTGTTGCTGTGGACGCGGATGCCCTGCGCATGCAGGTGCCCCACAGCCGCGACTGAGCGCTCAAACGCGCCTGCGGATCCCACGAGTGCATCGTGCGACTGCGCGGTCACGCCCTCGATGCTCACTTGCGCGGAGTCCAGCCCGCTGTGGGCCAACGCGCAGCTCAAGCGGTTGTCAATGAGCGTGCCATTGGTGATGAGATTCACGCGCATGCCCAGTTTCTTTGCGTAGGCAATCAGTTGCGTAAGTGCAGGCACAAGCGTTGGCTCGCCCCCGGTGAAGCTCACTGACGGCACCTGCGCCTCGTGGAAGAGCACGTCAAGCACCCTCTTGGCTTGCGGGGTGCTGAGTTCCGACGAATCGCGGTCATTGCGCGTGCAGTTGCAGCCTGCGTAGCAGAACGCGCAGCGCAGGTTGCAGCGATAGGTCAGCGCGATCTCCGACAGGACGGGAAGCGTGCTGAAGCGCATGTCAAAGAGCGACTTCTCGACCGCAGGATTGTCGGTGAAGGCGTTGAGAGAACCCTCCATGAATTGCTTGACTGCAACCATGAACCGCAGGATGTCGGCGCGTTTGGCGTCGTCGTCGCCGACCGATCGGAGGCGCTTGTGAAAGAGCACCATCAACCGATTATCGGGCCCCGCCCGGTAGTCGATGAGGAACTTCTTGTTGACAAAAGGTTCAGTGAGAATTGACTTGGACGAGTCCACGAACGCCCGCGCACTATCGCCGGAGGGGATCACGCCCGGGCTCACCACTCGCAGCGTGTAGTGGTCTTGACGGTCAGCCTCATCCCACTGCACAGGCGACCAGTTGAACACCACGAGTGTGTCACCCGATGCTGCCACAGTTCGCTCCACGTATCCGGCCAGTGCAGTGGTGAGGGTGCAGAGAATTGCGAGGAGTGGGAGGATGAGTCTGGTGCGCATGGTTCTCCATGAAGAGACGGTGATGTGTGTGCGGCCACGGAATCCCCTGCCGAAGCCCCGGTCTATCGGAGGTGAACCGAACGCTGCACAGGGACGGCTCCCCCCGAGGTCAGAACGATGACACGGCTGCCCACGCCCGGGCTCAACGGGCCCAATGCCCGGCCGAGCAGGTCCACGACAATCGCGGCGTCTGCCAGATCGGAGCCGTTCTGCGTAGCGGACGCGCCCGAGTTGTACGCGAACGGACGAACGCGCAGGGGCTGCTGGTTGGCCCAGAGCGCGTAGTAGGAACCCGTGGTCCAGGGCTGTGTGGGGTCGGCGTGTGCGGGGGCGAGGCATGCCAGCAGGCCAATGACTCCCGCGAACGGAGCAGACCAACGACGCATGCGGACCTCCTTCGGTTGGCGTGATGAACGGTGCCGGGGTTGGCGAGGAGAACATTGCCCCCGGAGTCCCTGACCCAAAATGGTTTGCCCACCGGTGCTCGTCAAGCGCGAATCGAGGAGAAGCGCCACGTTCCACGACGAGTCACGGACCCCGAGAAAGAGCCACGATTCGCATTGTGTCAAATTGCGGGGTGTTGACACCACCCAAGTCGTCGATAATAGGCTGGGGAGGGCGGGGGCGGCAGAGATGCCGCCCCTTTCCTTCAGGATGCGGCGTTGATTGTGGTGGGGAGACCAAATCGGCTGAGCGCTTTGGCAATTCTACTGATGTTGGCCGGCGTGTTGCGGAAGAAGAGATCCATGTCGTTGGTAGCGCGCACGTAGCCGTGAAAGGCAACCGCGTATCCGCCAACAATGACGAACTCAGTGCCTTCTTCGTTCAAATACTTCAAGAAGTCTTCGAAGTCTGGATGGATATTCACGATGGGTCACCTTCGACATATCGCGTCGCAGATCTTCCAGCAGCGACACACGCTCGTTGCCACTCATGTGGCGCGTGAGGTCAACAGCCTTTTCGGTCGGATCCCACGATTGAACGGTAAGTACGCGTTCGAACTTCATCGCATCACCTCCGCAACGATAATATAGTTTGTCGAGGCAGAACGGTAGCGATCCACCCAGTCTGCGCGACTCCCGCCTGCTCCAGACTATTTTCATACCATGCCCCCAGCCACCCAGCAAACCAGTCCCTCAATTGGCCCCATCCAGGCCACAGTGTCGTCCGACGCACCCCAGCGAACCACGGTCCAACTTTCAATCGTCGCGGCTGCCAGGTGCCCGCTGTACGTCAAGGACGATACCTTCACGCTGAACGGATTCCAACTTACAGTGTGCGGCTCCAAGCCCACGTGCCTGATTCTGGCCGACGACATCCTGCACAACCTCACCAACAGCGCCTCCGGCGCCATGTCCTTCCGGTGTGGCGGGTGCGAGGGACGGGTCGAGTTGAGGGGCGGGTTCGTCTCCTCGCCTGCGGGCGAGCGCGATCCCCAGAAACGTGCGCGCGTGGAGAAGCTCGTGCGGTCACTCGGTCATTTCTCGCTTTTTCAGACACTTGACGAGAACGAGTTGAGGAAGATTCTTCCCGACCTCAAGGTGCTGCTGGCCGAACCGGGGCACGTGCTCATCAAGCAGGGGCAAATCGGCTCGCTCCTGTATATCATCGTCGAGGGCAAGGTGGATGTGCTTGCAGCCGGAGAGGGTGTGCTGCTGGCCACGCTGGGGCCGGGAGAGGTGTTCGGGGAGATGAGCTTGCTTTCCGGCAATGTTTGCACTGCCACGATCCGTGCCGGAGAAAAGGCGCGCATCCTCACGCTCGAGGGAGGGCTCTTCCGTGAGATGGTGCAGCGATACCCGTCGCTGCAGAAGTTCCTCTTCCAGCTCCTGGCGCACCGCATGCGCAGCACCAATCTGCTCAAGAACTCGGAGTTATCGCAAGGCGTGCGTGGAGCTCTGTGCGACCTGAGCCTTCCCGAGCTGCTTCAGGCGCTCAACATCTCGCGCAAAAGCGGCATGGTGGAAGTCAAGCTCTCTCGTGGAACCGGCAGCGTTGCCATGCGCGAGGGAGAGATCCTGGCAGCGTCGTATGTCGGCAAGGTTGACTGCGAGGCATTCTACGAAATGCTCACCGAGAACGACGGAACGTTCGTGTACACCCCTGCCCTGCCGCCTCGGTTCTCCGGCCGCGACAAGATCGGCGATTTCATGAACCTGCTGATGGAGGGGTTTGTGCGAATCGACGAGGTGGCCATCCAGTAGTCAATACACGGCGGCGGCGGATGCGGTACATGGGATATCCTGACTCAACGTAACTACAATTGGTTGGAGTCGTCGGTGGCCCGCAGAACACGAGTCTCGCGGCGGTACACCACTACGTAGAGCAGTCCCAGCGCCACCGCCAGCACGACCCCCAGCACCGCAAGCGCCCGCCGGTCTGACAGAACGCCGAAGCTCGCCGGTTTGGGTGAGGCAGTCTCTTTGACGGAGGTCTTTTCGTACGCAACCTGAGCACTGCGCACCAGCGAATCCTGCGTTGCCCGCATTGCCGCGCTGTCAACAGGTGGCGGAGGTGGTGCGGCTGCGCACCGGATGACCAATGTGGAATCGCCGGGAAGGGCCAGGGAGCGCTCCACGAAATGAGCAGTGTCCTTCCACAGGTTTGTGTACAGGGGCCGACCGTTCCTCATCACGACAAACGGCTCCGCCTCCCCTGCCAGGGCCTCCCCGATGCCGGCAGCCATATCCACCTTGGCGCAAAGAACGCCCACGAGACGGCCAGACTTGACGATAGGCTCGGACCACAGCAGTACCGGATGCGCCGGGTCTTCTGTGGTGTCTGAACCACGGTACCAGGTACGGGTCTGCATCACCGAAGCGCACCAAAGCCGGGTTACTTCACTGCGTCGCACAGGTCGGGGCGATCTTCCGCGCACGACCTCGGACAGTACCAGACCCTTGGAATTGGTGCGAAGCAGAGCGTTCACCGCGCCGTATTCCTTGAGCACACCCACGAAGAACTGGTCGGTGATGGAGCTGGTGAGGGCAGAAACCTTTGACGAACCCGCCGACTGCCCGATCGTCTTCTGCAGGCCGGCGAAGTAGGCGTTCGTGTGTGCCACAAGAGTATCGATCCCGGCGAGTGTGACGGTAAGAGTCCCGACGCCCAGGACGATGGACGCTGACAACATGCCCAAGGCGGATCGAGTCGGGGACATGCAATTCCTCCTTCTGACGGGGTCGGCAAGTCGGGGCGGGCCTGGCACGACACCACGCTGCCCCACTGTGGCAAAATAGGAGCACGGAGCCAACAAGTCAAGCGGCCACCCACGAGAGGGCACGTCGGTGTGCGCAGAGCACCGGCACGCGACGTCACCCGATTTGCATTCCACGACCACCACATTGTAGACTTGTCATACCCCCCACAACCAATGAATGCCCTCACCAGGTTGAGTGCTGCGCCTGAGAAACAGCCCATGGCCGACAACACTCTGAAGAGACCCGCACCCACGGCCCGAATCCTTGCCGCTGTTCTGGGAGGAATCGACCACGTCATCTACGTGTGCGATCCCACCACCCACGAGATTCTCTTCGTCAACGAAGCGGCGACGACTGTGTTCGGCAACACCGACGGCAAGAAGTGCTTTGCCGCATTTCAGGGACTTGGCGCACCATGCGATTTCTGCACCAACGACCGCATTCTCGGAGCCAATTTCGGCAAGACGCACGTGTGGGAATCGCACAATCGACTCAATGGCCGCTGGTACCAATGCCACGACCGGGCAGTACACTGGCCCGACCAGCGCTCCGTGCGGTGTTCAATGGCAATCGACATCACCGACAGCAAACAGAACGAGGAGGCCCTGGCCCAGAGCGAAGCCTTCTATCGCGCGCTGTCCGACTCGGCAAAGGACTTCATCTTCATCATCACCCCCGAGAAACGCATCCAGTACGTCAACCAGCTCTGCGCCGAACGGTTCGGCATGACCGCCGATGAGATAATCGGCAAGACGCTCTACGAGCTCTTCCCGGTCAACAACGCGCAGCGCTTCTCGGCAAGCGTGCAGAGCGTGTTCGATGCACGCAGCACCCTGAGCTTCGAGAGTCCGGTCTCGCTGCCCGGCGCCGACCTGGTATGGCTCGATACCAAGCTCATGCCCCTTCGCAACAAAGACGGCACTGTCACCTCGGTGATGGGGCTCTCCCGCGATGTGACAGAACGTAGGATTGCCGAGACCACGCTCAAGGAGTCGGAGGAGAAGTTCCGCACACTGGCCGAGCAGTCGCCCAACATGATCTTCATCAACAAAGATGCCAAGATCGTGTATGTCAACCGCAAGAGCGAAGAAATCATGGGCTACACCCGGTCGGAGCTCTGCTCACCCCGTTTCGACTTCCTCACACTCATCGCGCCGGAATGCATCGAGCTTATCGAGGCAAACTACCGCAAACACCTGCAGGGGCACGAGGTTCCACCCGCCGAGTTCGTGGCAGTCACCAAGAGCGGCACGCACATCGACGTGATCTACAGCACCAGGCTCATCCAGTACGACGGCGGCCCGGCCATTCTGGGCACGGTGACCGACATTACCGAACAGAAGCAGATGCGTCTTGAGAAGGAGCGCATGCAGGCGCAGCTCATCGAGGCGCAGAAGATGGAGGCCATCGGCACCCTTACCGGCGGCATCGCTCACGACTTCAACAACATTCTGACGGGCATACGCGGGTTTGCTCAACTGGCACTCTCCGAAATTGACGAAACGAGCACCATTTTCACCGACCTGAAGCAGATCGAAACCATTACCGAGCGGGCGGGCAATCTCACGCGTCAACTGCTGCTCTTCGGGCGGCGCCATCCGATCGAACTGTCAACATTCAATCTGAATGCCGCAGTGGAGTCGCTGCACAGCATGTTGCAGCGACTCATTGGCGAGCACATTGCCATCCAGAGCACATTTCAGAATGACCTGTGGCTGGTGCGGGCCGACCGCCCCAAGTTCGAGCAGGTTCTGGTGAATCTGGTGGTCAACGCACGCGATGCCATGCCCGAGGGCGGCACGATTGCCGTGACCACCGCCAACGTCAGCGTGGACGAAAAACTCGTCTCGTTGCAGCCACAGGCACGCCCGGGTCGCTACGTGTGCCTGTCGGTTGCCGACACGGGTGTGGGAATCGAAAAGACCTCGCTCGATCGCATCTTCGAACCATTCTACACCACCAAAGACGCCTCCAGGGGCACCGGCCTTGGACTCGCGGTTGTCTACGGCATCGTGAAGCAGCACCATGGATGGGTGCGCGTGGAGAGCACGCCTGGCCAGGGGGCGACATTCACCGTGTACCTGCCCGCCGACTTTGGCGAGGAAACCAAGGCGCCGGGTCCTCCGCAGGCGGTCAAGGAGCAGGCGCAGGTTCGCGGGGGCCGGATTCTGCTGGTGGAGGACGAAGACGCGGTAAGAGAATTCAGCGAGCGGGCGCTCAAGTCCATGGGATATACCGTATTCTCTGCTGCCGACTCCACCGCCGCACTTGCCATCTTCGAACGCGAGGGCGGAGAGTTCGACGTGCTCTTCAGCGACGTAGTGCTGCCCGACAAAAACGGTGTGGAACTTGCGAAGGAGTTGGTAGCGAAGCGACCGTCTCTCGGCATTATACTGGCGAGCGGCTATGTGCAGAGTCAGGACCAGTGGGCACAGATCCAGAAGTTGACATCCGCGTTTCTGCAGAAGCCCTACGATATGGACGAAATGTCCCGACAGTTGACCCGGCTCATCGACACGGCGGCTCCTCGCCCGTAGCAGACTGAGGCAGGCCCTGCTGGCGCAGTCGACAGCCGTGGGTATTGTCACCGTGCCCCTGTGGCTCTACGTTGCGCTGTATTGGTGAGGTCCGGCAGATGCAACCGCCGAGGCCGGCATCCCTGCTGCCTGGCGGCATTCGCGTGATGTCACCATCGACGGCAGCGGAGAAGGGATCCTGCACCGGTTGAGCGTCGTCTACTTCGGCTTGGCAGCCCGCTTGAAGAAGTTGGACTTGATCCACGTCCAGTTGAGCCACAGGTGCAGCGCGACCAGCGTGGCGACAGTCCAGCCCAGCACCGGGTGAATGGCCCGAAACTGCTCGTACGGAATGACATCGGGCGCAAGCGAACGAGTCATTCCTCCGCCGGCCAGCATCACGAAGACCACCGCCAGTACGGGATTGAGAACCTTGAGCAGCTTGGGCTTGTTCATCGGTGGCTCCTTGGTAACGCTCGGGATGCCGTCGTCCGTGGATCGGGCCGTGGCATCCCGGGATTCTGGGCGGCGCGTTGTCTACCAGTTCTGAGCAAGCACCTCGAAGTATTTCTGCGGATGCTTGCAGCAGGCGCAGGCGCCTGGTGCCTCGAGACCTTCGTGAATGTAACCGCACTTCTGACACACCCACTTGGTCGGCGTGCTCTTCTTGAACTGGGTGCTATTCTTCAAATTGTCAAGCAGTGCTCTGTACCGATTCTCGTGCCACGTCTCGGCCTTGGCAATCATGCGGTACATGCCGGCCACGTCGCCGAAGCCTTCTTGCTTGGCAATTTCTGCGAACTTGGGGTAGATGATGGACTGCTCCTCGTGCTCACCAGCGGCGGCGGCTTCGAGATTCTCGATGGTGGTGCCGGTCTTGCCCGCGGGATACGTGGCGGTGATCTCCACCGGTCCGCCCTCGAGGAACGCAAACATCAGGTGCGCATGCACCCGCTCGTTGTCTGCGGTCTCAAGAAAGATGCGCTCGATCTGCGGGTACCCCTCTTTGCCGGCAACCTTGGCCGCGAAGGTGTACCGGTTGCGTGCCTGAGACTCTCCGGCAAACGACGTGAGAAGGTTCTTCTCGGTCTGCGATCCCTTGATACTGGCCATGGTGAGGACTCCTTGCTCGGGTTAAGTGGAATGGTCATCCAACTCGCAGTATCACAAAATAGTGTTGTGGGCAAAGACGGAGCGAATTCGGTCGCGTCCCAGAAACACACTCGTCTCACTGTCATCGGGCGCGGCCAGGTGGAATCGCTACGACCGTCAAAGAAGGACTTGACGTGGAGCTGGTAGATGATGGCGTCTCTGTACCAGAGCGGATCGACCTCAGGCAATGCATGACCGCTCATCGAAGGCCTCCATACCTATGATAGGCAGCGCACGACCCCTCGCTTGACACCATGCAGGGCCCGACCGGGTTGTCGGGCGTACACACCGTGCCGAAGAGCGGGCACTTGTCGGGAGGCATGCGGCCGCGCAGCACCTCCCCGCACGAGCATCCGGCAGGCATGGTCTCCGCGCCACCACTCGCCGTCACGCCGAAGCGCTTCTCTGCGTCAAGCGAGGCAAACTCCGCTCTGAGCCGCAGCCCGGCGCCCGGAATCACCCCAATACCGCGCCACAGGGCGTCGCACGGCTCAAACACCGCATCGATCATGGCACGGGCCTGCGGGTTGCCGTCTTTGTGCACAACGCGGGTGTAGGCGTTCACCACCGCCGGTATGCCCGAGGCGATCATCTCCAACACGTGGAGGAGCCCCGACAGAATGTCCAGCGGCTCAAAGCCCGTGATCGCAGCCGGAAGCCCCGCCTTCACCAGACGCTGGTACGGCGCCTCGCCAATGATGGCACTCACGTGACCGGGAAGCAGGAAGCCCGACAATCCGATCGAGGCATCGGCAACCAGCGCGTCGAGAGCCTCGGGCACCACGCGCAGCGACACAAGAAACGACGCGTTTGAGATACCGCGAGCCTTGACCTGGGAGACTGCCGCTGCGACCGAGGGGATGGTCGTCTCGAAGCCGACTGCCACGAACACGTATTGACAAGACGAGTCCTTCGAGGCAAACTCCAGAATCTGCAGGGGAGATGTGGCGACGATCACCGACGCGCCTGCAGCCTTGGCGGCCTGCAGCGAGGTTGTCGTGCCCGGCACCCGGATCATGTCGCCGAATGTCATCACCGTGGTGTGGGGCCGTGCAGCGAGCTGAGCTGCGGCGTCGATCACACTGCCCGGCGTCACGCACACGGGGCAGCCCGGCCCGGAGAGCAGCTCGATGTTTGCCGGGAGCAGAGAGCGCAGCCCCTGACGCCCGATCTCCATGGTATGCGTGCCGCACACCTCCATGATCTTGACCACAGGGAGTGTGCGTGCGACGGTACGAATGCGCTCAAGAAGTCGCGACGCGAGCTCGCCATCGCGAAAGAGTTCGTCGTTCATGCGTCCACCGCCTTTGCCGCGATCTCACGGATGAGATCCAGCGTTGCCAGGGCTTCCTCTTCGTCATACCGCTGGATGGCCATGCCCGCGTGCACCAACACGTACTCCCCCACTGCCGCGTCGGGAAGCACCGAGAGGTCGGCGGTGATACGGTTGCCCACAATGTCAACTTCGGCGGTGGCGCCGTTGATAGAGACGATCTGTGCGGGAATTGCAAGGCACATGCGACTTCTCCTCGGTCCGTTGGTGGGATCCCGGTCAGTGACTACTCTGAGTGGCGTCCACAGGCATTGAGACCCGTCAGGGCCGGCACCTCTGTAGCAGCCAGTGAAGAATACAACCCATGAGCCCCGTTGGGGCATGCCGTTCAGTTAAGCCGTTCAGTGACCAGCAAGGTCCCTCTGACGGCCTTCCTTGACGCTCGTCGAGTGACTCAGCCGGGCGCCTCGATACAGCCCGTCTCAGTCGACGGGCCACACTTCGACCGGGCTCAGTGCAGCGCTCGGCGACCGGCTGAGGTGTATCGAGACGAGCATCGAGGATCTGAGCAGCTACGCCAGGCCAACCAGCTTCTTGCTCAACATGACAATGTGCTTGAGCTCCTCCTCAATAAGCCGATCCACCTCAGCCTGTCCAAGCTCCGGAGAGACTGCTTTGCGCATGGCGGAGTAGAACACGATGGAGTCTTTCTCGAACTCCAGCGCCGTGCGGATCACGTCGCGGACGGTCTTGCACATGGCCGCGATCTTCGCGCCGTCAGCGCCCGGGCCGAACACATGCGTGTCAGCCGTGGCCTTGAGGTACATGGCGAGCTCGCCGTTGGGGTCGTAGGTGGTGCTCTCGGTGGCATGCGGAGGTAGCGCATCGGCCAGATTCTGAAAGATCTGCACATGCGTCGATTCCCACTCGGCAAGCTCACCCAGAAACTTCTTCGTGGCACTGTCCTTCGCCGCCTCCATGGCTGCAGTGTAGAAGGCCTGTCCATTCTTCTCGATATTCACGCCAATCTCGAAGATCTCGCGGGCATTGAAGTTGAGTGACATGGGCTTCTCCCTCTCTGGTTGGTGGTGAGGTGTCTTCGTCGTCATTCGTCTGCGAAAAAGGTCCTTCGATCGGAGGCGGTCCCGGGGGCTTCTTCCCAACAGACTGCGGCCACCTCGGGACCTCTCCATGCCGAGACCCGACCAAGAGGGGGACCCCGGCTACGCACCCCTCTCAGCCGCAACAATGGCCTGACCGTACGACACGCATTCGTCATTGGGCGGTGTGAGCCGGTGCACCAGTACCCGCAGGTGTGCCGACTCCAGTTTGGCAACCAAGCGCCCGAAGAGCAACACGTTCTGGAAGCAGCCGCCGCTGAGGCACACGGCACGGATTCCTGTCTCTTCACACACCGCCGTCACGACCTGCGCAGTCGCCGCCACCACCGCATTGTGGAACCGCGCGCTTGCCACAGCGGGAGAAAGACCTCCGCGTACCGCCTCCGCAACCTGCAACAGCAGCGATGCCCCGTCAAGTACGCGCAGCCCGTTTTCGGTAATCACCGGCATCTTGAATGCGCGGGTCTCGGCAAGATCCGCGCACCCCTCCAGCTCAATGGCCGGCTGCCCCTCGTAGGTGCGCGTGCGACACACGTCGAGCACGGCCGCACAGGCATCGAAGAGACGTCCCATACTCGAGGTGAGCGGGCAGTTGAGCCCGAGCCGCAGCACCTCAATAACGGCATCACGCTCGGCCACAGGCATCCAGGCACACGCATCTGTCCAGAGCGCATCGCCCGACTGCGAGAGAATCCCCAGCGCCATGCGCCCCGGAAGGCGGGTTGCTTCGTCACCGCCCGGCATGGGTGCAGTGCGAAGGTGCCCAAGCCGCTCGTACGACGATCGGTTCACCCGGAGTATCTCCCCACCCCAACCAGTGCCGTCATCGCCATGGCCGGCTCCGTCGTACACAACCGCAATGGCCTCGTCAGGCCATCGGTTCTCGGCCAGGCAGGCAACCGCATGCGCGTGATGATGCTGCACCTTTACTACCGGCAGTCCCGATGATTCGGCCGGACGGCTGGTGAGACCCTGCGGATGCATGTCGCAGGCGTGCACGCGAGGAGTGACCCCCAGCACGAGCATGAGGTGCTGCATCACCCGCTCCAGGTTGTCCAGTGCCTCTACCGAGTCCATGGCGCCGAGGTACTGCGAGGTGTAGCAGTAGCTGCCCCGGCCCACAGTGACCGTGCCCTTGAGAATGCCGCCCCATGCGCACACACCCGTGGCCTCGGTGTCGGCCGGAAGCGGCGCGGGCACGTAGCCTCGCGCTCTACGCAGAAGCACGGGATGCGCTCCCAGCACACGCGCAATGGAGTCGTCGTTGCGCACGTAGATGGGCCGGTCGTGCGTGAGGTAGGCATCGGCAATGCCGCCCAGCCTCCGCACAGCCTCGGCGTCGTCAATGCACATGGGTTCATCGCTCAGGTTGGCGCTGGTCATCACCAACGCCTGGTAAGGGGCATTCTCGAAGAGCACGTGATGCAGCGGAGCGTAGGGCAGCATGATCCCCAGCGTCGAAACCCGTGGCGCCACCTCAGGCGCAAGAGCGCCGGTGTCTCTCTTCCGCACGATGACGATGGGGCGCTCGACCCCGGAGATGAGCTCCCCCTCGATGTCGGAGATCTCCGCCAACGCACGCGCAGACGACACGTCGCGCACCATGATGGCCAGGGGTTTCTCTTCGCGATGTTTGCGCTGCCGCAGTCGTGCCACCACCTCGGTGCGATCGGCGCGGCAGGCGAGGTGGAAGCCTCCAATGCCCTTGATTGCGACGATGGATCCCTGCGTCAGAAGACGCACGCACTCGGCCGCCGCATCGCCAGTCTCCAGCACACAGCCCGATGCGTCGAGAAGCCGGAGTTGTGGTCCACAGTTCGGGCAGCACACCGGCTGCGCGTGAAACCGACGGTCGACGGGGTCAGCGTACTCGGCTGCGCACTCGGGGCACATCCCAAATGCGGCCATGGTGGTGTTGGGTCGGTCGTAGGGCATGCTGCGGACAATAGTGTAGCGCGGTCCGCAGTCGGTGCAGTTTATGAATGCGTGGCGATACCGGCGGTTGTTGGGGCTGCGCATCTCCGACAGGCAGGAGGTGCACACGGCAGTGTCGCGTGTGACGTCGACGGCCGCACTCTCGCCCAGGCTGCTCTGACCGATGGTGAAGCTCTCGGGGGCACCGTCCGCCGACAGCGGCCGGCTTTCCAGCGACAGCACCTGCGCCAGGGGTGGCGTCTGCGTCTTGACAGCGCGCACGAATGCGTCGAGTGCTTCCTGCCGGGCAAAGGCCTCAATCTCCACGCCGCCCGCGGTATTGCGCACCGTGCCCACCACGCCGAATCGTCGCGCCGTGCGATAGACAAACGGGCGAAACCCCACGCCCTGCACGGTACCGGTGACAAGCACCTTGACGCCGGAGAGTATCGGTGACATCAGGCGGCTCCCTGCAGGTACGAGCACCACTGGTCGATGCCCTCACCCGTCGTGCACGATACGCGGAAAAGGCGAACCGCGTTGTTGAGAGCACGGCAGTCGCGCTCCGCGCGCTCCACGTCGAAATTGACATACGGAATGAGATCGATCTTGCTGACAATCACCGCAGCCGCGCGTACGAAGAGCGCCGGGTACTTGGCGGGCTTCTCGTCTCCCTCGGCCACGCTGAGCATGGCGACCTTGAACCGCTCGCCCAGGTCGTAGGCTGCCGGGCAGACAAGGTTGCCCACGTTCTCGATGACGAGGATCCGTACCCCGTCGAGATTGACATCGGAGAGGGCCTTCTGCACTACCATGGCCGAGAGGTGACAGGCGCCCCTGGTCTCGATCTGCACGGCCTGCGCGCCCGAGCGGTTGATGCGGTCGGCATCGAAGGTCATCTGCACATCGCCGGTGATGACGGCCAGAGCCGTGCCCATGCGCTCCCCCATCCGCTCCAGCAGCGAGGTCTTGCCGGAGCCGGGAGAGCTCATGAGGTTGATGGCGAGGATGCCGCGTTCCTGGAGCGTGGCACGGATCTGACGCGCAACCGCGTCATTGCGGGATGTGGCTGCGGTATTGACTGAGACTGTCTGTGTCATAGGGCGCCTTTGTCAGAAGACGGGTCGAGTCCCTCGGTCGGGGCCTCCTCAACGTCAATGCTCTCCAGCATGCACTGCATGCCGCCTATCACCGACCGGTTCAGGGTGGAGCACTGCGGGCACTCGGCGAACGGATCGTCGGATTCGTACTCGCGACCGCACTCGCACCGGAATCGCGCAGACTCGAGGGTGACTGCGACAGGCACGGTCGCGCCCAACTGTTCCTCGGCAATCAGGTCGAGGTACATCAGCAACGACTGATCTACCACGCCGGAGAGTGCGCCGAGACGAATGCGGAGCCTGGTGATTGGGCGACCAGCCGCAGCATGCATCGCTGCAGCGAAAACCTCCTGCGCCACGCCATATTCGTGCATCGATGGTTTCTCCGGATTCTCTCAGTACTACTACCCGACATTTTCTTGGTTTCTTGCGCAAATTCTGACACGTATCCGAAGGGTATCAATGACTTGGCGTTGCTTGCTGACCGCTGAATTCTGACCGCTGACCGCTTGCCGGCGAGAGCAACGCAGCCACAAGCTGCGCTGATGCCGGATCGGTTGTCGGCTCCGCCGCGCCAGGGTCTCTTCGTACCGCAGCTCTGGTATCACAAGACGGCGTCTCGACCGTGGTATCCCGTCTCCTGGACCACTTCCGCCGGGTACCGTCCCTGCCAGATCGCGAAATCTCTGACACGACCCCTATATCATGTTAAAGATTATGCAGAAATTTAACATGATGAGCATCTCAAGTCAAAATCTTTAACGTGACATACCCGATAGGGCATCCCAGAGCGGAACATTCAGATACACAGTTTCCTTCCAGATCTGCTCTGTCTTGAGGATACCGATCGACTCAAGCTCCTTGAGGTACTTGCTGACTGACTGACGAACCCCCAGCTTCCTTTCCACCAGGTGCTCTATCTTGCCGTAGGGATTCGCGAACAGGATTTCGACAATCTCCTTTGCCTGCCGAAGTCGTGGGAGTTCAGTCTTCACTTTCTCGAATGTCTCGGCCATGAGTCCACGGACCGTTGCGATCTTGGCAATGGTCCGATGCGAAGTCTGCTCAATTGTGGTGAGCATGAAGAGTATCCACTGCTCCCATTCCTCATGTGCGGTCACCGCCCGAAGCAGTCGGTAGTAGTCGGGCTTGTTGGCGATAATATGCGAGGAGTGGTACAGAATCGGAAGCGCAAGAAGACCTTCCTGGACAAGATAGAGCACGTTGAGGATGCGGCCCGTGCGACCGTTGCCGTCCGTGAAGGGGTGTATCGACTCGAACTGGTAGTGCATCACCGCCAACCGGATCAGCGGATCGATTTCCGCATGCGTACGGTCATTCAAAAACCACCAGAGATTGTCCAGCTTCTCCCTCAGAACCGATTCGCCCTCGGGTGGCGTGTACATGATCTCGCCAGTAGCCGCATTCTGCAACGTCGTGCCGGGAGTCTTGCGGACTTCGGCGGTGGTTTCCTTGAGAATCTGGAAGATCTCGACAGCGGTATTGGTGCCGACGGAACCACGCTTCTGGAGATGCTGAAAACCGGCCCACAGCGCGCGTCGGTAGCGGATAACCTCCTTGGTCTGCGAGTCCACGTGGTCATCGTTCTTGAGCGCCGCAGCCCTGTAGAGAGAATCATTGGTTGTGATGATATTCTCGATCTCCGAGCTGTCCTTGGCTTCCTGAAGGAGAATGGTATTGATCAGGATTTCAGGCTGCGGAATCGTCTCAGCGATGCCTTTGAGCTCCGCCAATGCCGCGCGAGCCGCCAGTGCCTTGCGGAGAATCGCCTTGGTCTCGATGTCCGCCGATGGCGGTAGCACAGGAAGATCATTAAACGGTCTGGATGGATCAAACGTCATGCTGCCTCCACGTCGCGGGCGATGATATCACCCAGATTAGTTCCCGATATCCCCCACCTCCGCCCCAATCATCCCCGCAGCCCGAACACACCCCTGCTCAACCTCCGCAGAGAGCCCGGCGTGCGGTTCCACCTGCGCGGCCTGAATCCCGTATACCACCACCACGTTCGGCGCCATCCCCAGTTGCCGGGCGTACGCAACCACCGAGGGGATGTCGGCATCGTGCAGTGTCAGCGCTCGCCGATCGTCGCGAAACGCAAGGAGTTCGTCGATAGTGAATCGCCGCACGTCACCGGCCGCGCCCCCGAATTCGGCAGCATCGACAATGACAACAGCCCGTGCCTCGTCAAAATACGTTAGAAGGCTGAACCCGGGAGTGGTGACTACGTGCAGACGTGCGGCACAATTTCGGCGTTGCAGCAGAGAGATAACGCGGGCTCCGGCACCGTCATCGCCCATGAGCGTGTTGCCCAGGCCGATCACGGCAACCGGAACCGGCAGTTTCTCATTTGAGAAGTGCATTGAGGAAATGCGTGGAACAGGAGATGCACGGATCGTATGCGCGAACCATCATCTCGAGATAGAACTGAAGCGTCTCCTGGCCGCGATCCATGTACATGGGCACCAGCGCTTCGAAGTCTTTCTGGATGTTGGCATGGTTCTGGTTTGTAGGAATGATACAGTTGGCCTTCACACAAGTGCCACTCTTATCGTAGGTATACTCGTGGAAGAGCACTCCGCGGGGCACATCCACCGCCCCCACCCCGGCGCCCTCACGCCGCTTGAAGGACGTATCTTCGGTCTTAAGCCCCTTGTCCAGCAACCATTCGCAATGCCCGATAATACGCTCCGTTGTATCAACACTCTCGACAAGCTGGGCAATGGTATTCATATACGTGTTGTAGCACGGAGCCTTGAGTCCGAAGTCGGCGGCCACAGCCTTGGCAGTTGCCGAGAGCTGAGCACTGTTGTTGTTGAACCGGGCAAGGGCGCCGGCCATGTACGAATCGCGATTGAACTTGCACCACTTCGCGGTTGACTGGGCAGGTACGTATTCGTTGGTCACCCGGCGGTAGTCGCGCACCGGGATTGGTTCCTTCACGTCGGTTGACTTGATGTACCCGTCGTACAGCGCATACTCGTCGGCGTTGGAGAGACTGATGTACTCTGTCTCACGCTCAAACGCAGGAAGTCCGCCGGCAACCGACTTGACAATGCCCGCAACGGTCGTGAGGTCTCCCAGCGCCTCCTGGCAGCGCATCTTGACCGACTCCAACTCGCTGGGCCTGGGCAGCATGGTGAACCCGTTGATGGCGGCACGAATCGGGTGCGTGGTGCGTCCACCAACAATGTCGCACAATTCGTTTGCGAGCCGATGGAGCTTGGTGACCAGTAGGATGGCGTCTTTGTGCGTGGCAATGAGCGGAAGCACGCTGTTGACCTTCAGCAGATCGGGCAATACCAGATAACAAATGTGAAGCACGTGGCTCTGCAGGTTCTCGCCAAGGCTGAGCAGCTTGCGCAGGCGCAGTGTCTGCTCGCTGACGGTGATACCGAACGCATCTTCGCTGGCCTTGAGCGAGGCAAACGAGTGCCCGATGGAGCAGATGCCGCAGATGCGCGACGTGATATGCGACATCTCGGTGCAATCGCGTCCCACCACCATGGCTTCGAAGAACCGCGGCGCCTCGGGCACGCGCCACTCGATGGTAACAGGCATGCCCTTCTGGATGTCGACATAGATGTTGCCGTGTCCTTCGACACGAGTCACATGATGCACGTCAACGCGGATATTCTCACTGCTCATTTCTTGACCTCCGGGTCAATCGAGAACATGGTGAACATACGAACAGCGTCGGCCACGCTCATCCCGTTCTTCTGAAGCACATCGTGCATGGCGTTCTTGTTGGGATTGGGAACAACGCCGCGGCAGCCTTCGCAGGAGGCGCCGTTTGAAGGGCAGATGGCTGCGCACCCGGCGCGCGTGAGGGGACCAAGGCATGTCTTGCCCATTTCGAAGAGGCAGACATTCTCGCGCATCTTGCACTCCACGCACACGGGATAGTCGGGTATGGTGGGGATGATGCCGCGAACCAGGTCTTTGACCACCCGCACAAACTCATCGCGATTGATGGGGCACCCGTGCAGGTAGAAGTCGACCTTGACAACCTCGTCAACGGCTTTGGTGGGTGCGGTGTTGAGATGCGGCATATCCCACTTGTCGCCGTACACCTCTCGACGCACTGCTTCGAGATTGCCGCGGGTATTCTTGAGTTTGTTGATGCCGCCGGTGGTCGCGCACGCGCCAAAGGCCACAAGCAGTCCGGTGCGGCTGCGGATGTCACGCAGCTTTTCTTCGTCGGCAGGCCGGGTGATGGAGCCTTCGATAAAGGCCACGTCGTAGGCCGGAGCCTTGCCGGTCATCACCTCACGAAACTCCACCACATCGACGAGTTCGGCCAGACCCACCACTGCTTCCTCCAGGTTGGCAACCTGAAGCTGGCACCCTTCACAGCAGGCGAAGTCGAAAAACGCAACTTTCGGTTTCATGCGATACTCCCAGTGAAGGGGGAAATGAGGAGTTGGGAGTGCGGAATGCGGAGTTGTGGAGCAACACCGACGAACCGGTGGAGGCGTTCTGCGGGAACGCACTCGCCGAGTTCGCCGATCCCTTCCGCAACTCCGAACTCCCCACTCCGCATTCCGCACTTCCCTCAGATGGCCTCAACAAGTCCCTTGATCGCCTCGTAGGCAAACACCGGTCCGTCCTGGCACACATACACGCCATTGATCTGGCAGTGCCCGCACTTGCCCACCCCGCACTTCATGCGGCGCTCCAGTGACACGATGATGTCGGCGTCGCGAAAGCCCATGTTGCGCAGTTCGAGCACCACGAACTTGTACATGACCGGCGGCCCCACAATAATCGCGGTGGCGCCGGCTGGATTGAGACGATCTTTGACTTTGGGAAACAACGTGGTGATCACGCCGACGTTGCCCGTCCACTCGCCGGAGTTGCAGCGATCGACAGTTTCGACGAACTGCACATCGGAGCGCCGTGCCAGGGCTGCCAGCTCGTCAACAAAGAGCCGCTGAGTGGGATCGGTACACCCGAAGAGCACGGTGATGGCGCCGTAGTCGCTGCGTTTGTCCAGCGCGTAGTTGATGGCCGAGCGCAGAGGAACCAGTCCGATGCCGCCGGCCACGAAGAGCAGATCGCGCCCGCGCAGTTTGGCCATGGGAAAGCTCGTGCCATAGGGTCCGCGCACGCCCACGGTTGCCCCGTTGCCGAGGTTGTGGACCACCGAGGTCACGCGTCCCACATTGCGGATGACCATTTCGAAACTGCCTGCGTGCGTGGGAGATGAGGACACGGAGAAGGGCGCTTCGCCAACGCCGGGTATCGATAGCTCCACGAACTGACCGGGAAGGTGCCCGAGGTCTTTGCCGTCGAAGCGGCACTCGAAGTACTTGTCGCGCGACGTCAGCGAGTGGCTCTTCACCACCGTGCACATTTCGGGCAGAAACATCGAGCGTTCGTCATGGCCATGATCGTGTCCACCGCAACACTCACCCATGGACTCAGGCTCCTTTCCCATTCAATTCGTTAAAGACCTCGGCAGGAGATGCGATGCCGGCCGTGCATGCAGCAGAGCATCGGCCGCAACCGACGCAGCCGGGCATCCCGAACTTCTCCGGCAGGTACTTGCCTTTGCGGAATATCCGATGGCGCAGGCGGTCGGCCGGGGTCTTGCGAAAGTTATGGCTCCCCGCAACCTCGGCAAACCCATTGAGCGTGCATCCATCCCACGTGCGTACGCGCGTGCCCTCGGCCAGCGACAGATCAACTTCGTCCTTCACATCGAAGCAGTAGCAGGTGGGGCACACCAGCACGCACGAGCCGCACGAAAAGCATTTCTGCGCGCGCAGCTCGAACACGCGGTCTTTCTCGCGACCGGCAAGCAGCTTGGGCAGCTCACGCACCGGCGTGGATACGCTCACCTGATCGTGCACCGCATGTTTGCGCGCTTCCACCAGCCGCAGATCGTCGGCTGTGGCAGGAGATGTCTTGGTTGCCCAGAGGAGTTGCGTGCCTGCGGGGGTCACGATCTCGACGGCAAAGGTGCCATTGTCAAGATCGACAAGCATGAGGTCGGCCGCGCTGTATGCCTGGTCCTCGATCATTGACGAGCTGAACCGATGATAGTAGGCGCGTGTGGGGTAGATGCCCACGAGCTTGGTGTGCGAACGGCGCGTGGCGTAGTGGGTGTCGATGTTACCCGCAAAGTGCACTTTGTCCAGTAGCGCAATGGCCGCCAGATCGGCCGGATGCACGCCCACAATCACACGATTGGAGTGATCGTGCACTTCGCGCACCGACGACTGGTCGCCGGTCTTGTACGTCAACACGATGTCATTGACAGGAAGGAGATACTTCTTTGGCGGCAGAATGGTTTCGTCGTAGTCGAGGCACGCCTGGTCGGCGGAGTCAAGCGCTTCGTAGGCAAACCGACTCCCTTTGTGCACCACGCCCACCACGCTCTGACTCTTGTCGGCAACAAGTGCTGCAATCAGGTCGTGGATGCTCTTGCTGGGAACTACCACAGTGTCCATGCTTTGACCTTTCGATGGCGACCGGGTCGGGTGGAGTGTGCGCCGCAGAAGTGGTGACGCGTGCACACTGGCAACCGCTGACTACAATATAATGTGCGTAATTGAGGCGAAGCAACATATTTGTGAAGAAATTCACATGAAGTGTTCCTATGGAGATGTGGGTCCAGACTGGTGGCGGGGTGTGTTTCCCTATGGAAAACTTCGTCAACATCCGTCGGAAATTACCATGTTCGATTTCACAATAACTGTGTGCGTAATCCGAGGGGATCCCCGACCGGGTCGCTGTGGATGGAGCGGGAGTGTTGGGTGGTCCCGCCCTGCAGGACGGGCGCCGCACCTATCCCACTTGCGGGACGAATGTGTGGCGCGTCAAGGGGCTGTGTTGGCTCGGCGCCCCTCCCGCATGGCGTATGCGGCGCGTCAATCTGGCCGCATTCGGCTCTAAAGGCAGGGATGGAAGCTGCTTGTGGTTCGAGCGCCGTAGGTGCGGCGCCTCTGTAGCAATTGTCAGGTAACGAGGAGCCCTGAGTCCCGTAGGGACGGCACTCAACACGTCAGAGCAGGCGCCGCCCCCTAACGGGGCTCATGTCCGCATTCTTCACCGTCTGCTACAGAGGCGCCGGCCCTAACGGGCCTCAAGACCTGCAATCAGCGAGACAGCTTGACGCGCATGCGCATGGCGGGATCGTCTCTCCGCCCCTGCGACGACTCAGAACGCGGCCTTCAGGATCAACTCCGGACGCCACCGCACTGTCACATCGGCATCGCGGTCGTTGAAATACGCCCAGAAGCGCACCCGCGGCTGGATGGTGAATTTCCTGATGGGAATGCCGTGCTTGACGTCGACGAAGATCGTGCTGTTGTGCTTCACCGGGTTCTGCCGGCGGTCCATGGACATGCCTTGCGTCACGTCGAGCTGACTCACGCCCGCCGGGGTCCTCAGGGTCAGTGCGATGGTCTCCAGCATGCCCAGAGGCGCGATCTGAGTAACCGTGGCGCTGTCGCGAGCGGCGGTGTTGTCGTATCCGCCAATGGCGAATCCGTACTTCACGTCGAGCATCATCATCTGGGAGATTCCGACGTCGATGCCCGCGGCAACCGCGTCGTTGCGCTTTATGGCCTGCCACCACGGATTGTCGGGATTGGCGGCAGTGGTTGAATCCATGGCCTGACGTATTGCAGTGCGGTAGTGCAGGATCGGCGTGACCGTCAACCCGACTGCCTTCGGCAGTTGCACGGGCACCGAGAGCATGAAGCGCATCTGGTCGAGATTGCGGAACTCGTGGCCGGCAGTGGAGTACGACGTGCGGTCGCGACCGATTGCAGAGAGGAAGTTGATGCCCAGGACGAAGTTCTCATTCTTGACGGGCTCAAGACCCAGCGCTATGCCCTTCTGCGAGTTGTTCATCAGCACACCCCAGGGATTGCTCCCCACGCCCACGTACTGCAGATCCTCGTACACCGTGAGATTGAGCACCGCGTTTTCCGGCACCGGGATGATGCCCGCCAACAGGGAGAATCTCCATGCCGTGAACTTCAGGTACATCTCGGGAATGGCCACGAGGTTGTAGTTGCTGACTGTCAACTGGGAGATGTTGTCCGAGATATTCTCTGTTCCCGAACCCAGCGGATTGGACAGCCGCAGCCCGATCATCAGGTTCTCGTTGATCGCAGCGCCGAGCTTGAGATTCCACGCATACCTGTTGGTGTAGTCCGACTTGATCGTATCCACGGTGAGGGCGTCATTCACCTCATCGGTGATATACGTGCGCTCATACCGCAACCGGTACTGCACGTCCCCGCTCCACGTGAAATCAACTGCCGCTGCGGTTGCGGCACATGCCAGAACTCCTGTTAGGGCGACTCCGAGACGCATACGAGACTCCTTCTGTTGATAGTGTGTATGGTTCCGATGATTCTCTTTGTCAATGGATGATGCACTGAGGTCGCCGGTGCCGTCAAAACGCGACCTTCCCCGCAATGTCAATCACATGCGCAATGTTCGGATCGGACCTGCCTGCGATCCGCGTCCTCAACAACTCGTATTCCACGACTACCGAAAAGTGCCCGCCAATGGTGAACACGAGGTCCCCGTATCCGGCCGTATTGCTCGATATCGCGCCCATGGCCACGTGAGACCGCACAATCTCCGACCCTGCGCCGATCACCACTGTCAAGAACGACAGCGGCATCGACGTTGCCTCGCCCCAGAACCCCACGGTGCGCACATCCCCCGCGCTATCGCTGCCGTCGCCGCCCACAGTCGACAAATTGACATTGTTGAGATTGGATCCCACCCCCAGCTCGCCCTTGACACCCAGCAGTTTGTGGATCGGCAAGCTCGCGTCGAAGATCATCCCGCGGGTCGTGAGCGACCGATCACTCCCGTGTGCCGCGTAGAGACCACCCGCACCCACCTCGAACTTCTGGACGATCTGCGCCGCAATGCGCACCTGCATCATCGGGACTCGCGAAAGATTGTCTGCACCTATAAGCGACGAACTCTCGTCCTCACGGGCAGCCTCTCCAATCGACGCCTGGACCATGGGTCTCACCACTGCCCGACTCAGCGAGTACTGCACCTCAAAGCACGGCCGACGCGCTCCGTAGTTGCCCGTATACCACATATTGGCGTTGGTATTTGCAGTCGTAGGATTGAGCGGCCCCACCGCATCCCACTGCTGCCCGATGCGCACCTCAAACCCCCGAAGCGGCGCGCACCACGCGTAGGCCAGGCGCAGTCTCGGCCTGGCATTTGAGTTCGCCGCAATCACAAAGAAGTCCATCTCCATCTGCCCACCCACCCCAACCGAACCGGCAGTTCCACTCCCCCGCAATCCCACCCGACTATGCTGTGCAGTGAAGCCAATGGCCGAGGTGTCGGACCCAGTCGCCTGACACGCAGCCGTGAGCGCTGGTCTGCCCTTGGTCATGACACCGCCGGAATAGACTCCACCCGAGGTGTAATAGAAATCGCCCTTCACAAAACCGTAGGGCGCGAAGACTGGTTTCTCGGCGAAAACGGTCGTCAGCACAGTCACGAACAGCAGATGGAACAGCGGTCGATTCACGCGCCGGATACCTCCGCGCAGATTGCGATGACTCAACAACATGCCACTGAGTCGATCAGAAGCGGTAATATACCTCGTGAGGATTGGGGTGGTCCAGAATTGTGTGAATGATAGGAACAACTCGGCGCAGGACAGGCGCCGCAACCAACGCCTCGCCAGGGCGATGCTGGAGCCGTCGCGCCCACGGAATACCAGTCCAGAACATCATCTTCACCGTCCGTGGAGTGCAGGTGATGTTGGACCGTGATCTGGCAGCGCTCTACGACATAGAGACTCGTTCGTTGAAGCAATCCGTCAAGAGAAATCCCGCGAGGTTCCCGGATGATTTCATGTTTCAGCTCACGGACGAAGAGATCGAGATCAAAGAATTCCACAATGCCCACGACCGATTCATGGTGATTGACGGGAACATCGTGTATCACTTTGGGGCATCGCTGAAGGATCTGGGGAAAAAGTGGTTCGCATTCTCGAAGATGGATATCGGGGCGGCGCAGATGCTGGGACGACTGGAGGGAATCCTATGAGCAGTAGTAGATCTGAGGAAGCATCCTTCGCCGAAGCCGCACAGACCATCGCGGCACGATCACGGAATCGGGTAGCGCGGGATACGGACGTGGGGACCGAACTCAGTTCCGAATTTGTCCGAATCCGGGAATGTATACGGGACCTCACCGGTGGTTCCGCCATGGGTGCAATTCTGGTGGGTTATGGGTAACAGTAACACGTTCCTGCTGAACTCGAAGAGGCCAGAAACAGCAACAGAAGAGACCAACCGACTCAACGCATGGAGCACAAGTTGAGGCCGAAGACGGGTTTTACGAAGCTTTTCTCGATTCCGTGGAGAATCGCATGTGATCACGCGGGCACGGAGAAGGTCAGTTAATCGATTAATTATTTTGTTGGGGCCAACAAATTACTTACGTCGTTAAATGAAAGGCTATCTCATGGAAAAACAGACTGTTACGCGGCTTGCGTCCTCATTCCAGAGTGCAGCGTACGAAGAAAAAGGGGTTGAATACTGGCTGGCAAGAGAACTTCAGCCACTTCTGGGCTACGATGAGTGGCGGAGCTTCGAGAGTGTTATCGGTAAAGCCACAACCGCTTGTGAGAAAGCCGGGGGAATTGCCTCTGATCATTTTGTCAAGTGCATGAAGAATGCGAAGGTAGGTCTTGGCGCCACTCGCGAAATAGACGACGTCATGCTCACCCGGTATGCCTGCTATCTCATTGCCCAAAATGGTGACCCTCGCAAAGAGCAAATTGCTTTCGCACAGAGCTACTTTGCGATCCAGACCCGCAAGCAAGAGTTGATAGAAGAGAGGATTCAGCTCTCCGAACGTCTGCATGCCCGCGAGAAACTGATTACCACGGAATCGGAACTCTCCAAACTCATTTACGACCGCGGCGTGGATAATCAAGGCTTCGGACGGATTCGAAGCAAAGGCGACCAAGCCCTCTTCGGCGGAATGACGACGTGGCAGATGAAGAAGAAACTCGGGGTGCCCGACAATCGACCACTGGCGGACTTCCTCCCAACAATCACGATCAAAGCCAAGGACTTGGCAACCGAAATCACCAATTTCAACGTGAAGAAGAACGATTTGCAGGGAGAGACTGTAATCACCGTCGAACACGCCCGCAATAATCAGGATGTTCGGGGAGTGCTGGGAAAGAGCGGGATAAAGCCCGAAGAGCTTCCACCCGAGGAAGATATAAAGAAGATGGAACGACGAGTAAAATCTGAGGACAAGAAGGTGCTCAAGAGTACTGGGAAACTGTCCGCAATTGATATGACGGATGAGAAATACCCAGAATAGGAAACCAAAACCTGAACGCACCTGGATCGAGAGAGAAAACCGGTGTCCTCGTCGAAATGACCACGAACTCCAGAAACTCCAGCGGGACACTGACAATGGCGACTACCACAAACCCCGACGGCGTGAAAACTCGGTACCGGGAATACACGTATAGCACCAGCTATGCGATGACTATTACCTAAGCCGCCGGAGGCGGAGAGGCCAGAGTCCAGAAGCCAGCCAGAATCCGGACACATTGGTGACAGGTGCGAAACATGGTTCGACAGGCTCACCACAGGTCTACGCAAGAAACGTAGCAGTCACGAACAGAGAGTCTACGCTTTGACCGGGATGGTGCCCGGTAAAAGTGGTCCCGCAGACGGGACAGCATGTTCGAGACATCGACGAGCAATCTGGAGAAGGCGGTACGCAGAGGTCGCGGAGGGAAGACGCAGAGTCTCGCAGAGAATCGGACGCAGAG
>Ga0315284_10001951_pt1 | contig 29538 bp, 18 predicted proteins | sample YL17G09_16_MG_FD_203696 | JGI IMG/M metagenome (GOLD analysis project Ga0315284, IMG submission 203696) | Sediment microbial communities from Yellowstone Lake, YNP, Wyoming, USA - YL17G09_16 | ecosystem: Environmental > Aquatic > Freshwater > Lake > Sediment | place: USA: Wyoming | collected...
AAGTAAAATAATATTTTTGCTCCACTTTTACAATTTTATAAGAAAAGTGGATTTGCCGCACTTTTTTTAAAAGTAAAATAATATTTTTGCTCCACTTTTTTTAAAAGTGGATTATATGGAGAACCATACAATCTTCTATTACATTTTTCTTGGATTCGTATTAATAATATGTTTAAAAATCTATTCCGAGTCCGAAACATTTCAGCTAACATGTATAATTGCAGAAAAAGACGGGAATCGTTACTGTGTAAGAGAAAGAGCAAAATTAGGATTAGCTGCAAATTTATTAGCAACAGTTACTGAAAAATGCAAAAAAATGGTTTTATATATGAAGGAAAAGCATCCAGATGATTCTAGAGTTAAAAAACTAGTAGAAGGTTTTAATCCAAAAACTATAAGCGAAACACTTCCAACAAGTGAATTAACTGCTTATAGTGAGAACAAAGGAGAGAAAATTGCATTCTGTTTGAATAAAAAAAAGGATGAGGATAGGTTAATTGACATAAACACTCTTACATTTGTAGCCCTACATGAACTTTCCCACATTATGACTACTTCAGTAGGACACAAACAAGAATTCTGGCAAAACTTCAAATTTTTATTGGAAAATGCCAAAGCTGCCAATATTTATCAACCGGAAGATTATAAAAAAAATCCTCAAGAGTATTGTGGTATGACAATAACAGATAATCCATATTATGATTTGGTTTAGGATAATTAAATTTATTAAATTAAACTAAATACATTCTAATTTCTCTATTAATATCATTTGGCAACGAATTAAAGTTAGCAGTTATTTCATAAGGAAATTCTTTAATATAATTTAATTTAAATCCTTGACATGTTTCACGAACATCCGCATCTGGTCCATATATCATTTTATATATTCGCACATCATTTTCATGAGGAATATATAAATCTGGAATGTATGTAAAATCTACTACTTTAGGATAATTATCTATTTTTTTATCATTTTCATAATATCTTTTAACATTTATAAACTGAAACCAATATCTACCATCGGTATAAGTGCTTCCAAAATGTATTTTTCCAATAAATTTATAATTAGTTCCTCTTGAATTATAATTTATTTGATATGTATTTCCTAGTATAACTTCATTAATTTTTATTTTATTTGGTATATATAAACTAACAACTTTTTGCATTTTACAATTTTATAATTTATAATTTTTAAATTTATGAATTTATGAATTAAATGAATACAATTTTTATTTTTTCAATTTTTTTAATTAATGTAAATAATAATATTATTTTTAGTAAATAAAATTATCTAAAAATAATACCAACTTTATATATATGTTAAATACAAGTCCAAATAACACAAAATCAAAACCAAATAGTCCATTTTATAAAGTAAACCATTTAGTAAATGGAGTTGTTGAATCTATATTTGTTTTTTATGGTAAAAAAATACTTCCTGAGGATGAAATGGCATCTCAAGAGTATGTAAAAATCCTGCAAGATATATTTACAGAAGAAGAAGTTGAATACATAAATGAGAATGATATTAAACCCATTTTTTTAGAAGAACAAATCCATTTTGACGACACAATCGGAGCTATTAAGATAAAAATTTTGGAACAATTCAAGAGTCAAACCTGTTTTGAAGAAATATATTTATTTTGCGAAAAGACCGAATCCTTAAACTCAGTTGACATATATCAATCTTTAACCCAAAATAAAAAGATTTCTCTCACAAAACAAAGATTAGACCAATTTTTAACAAACATAGTAAAGGGTGACTTTAGTTTACCTCCAGATAAAGAAGTGTATGATTATGACGATATATTAAGTATGAAAATTGACAATAAAGAGTTTGTAGTTGATAAAGTATTGGGCCAAAAATTTTTTATTGTTGAAAATGAGTATCCTTTTATTTGCAATCCTTATAAGGTAAATAGTTATGACAATTTTTTTGAAAGGAACTCACGTAAATCTTTAACAACTTTAAATAATCATTTATTATTAAACACCGGTAAAATAAAAAATAATAATATTTACGTGTGTTTGGCTCGTGAAGTATTATTTTCAAATCAGCAAAATGATATTGACCAAAAAACAACCATCAAGATTTACTACCCTTTTTTATTTTCCAAAAACATTTTTTCACTTGAGGATATTGAAGAAAAATCAATCGAGTTAATCGACGGAAACAGTAAATTACTAACTGAAAAAAACAAGGACTATTTTGACACAATTGACATGTTTTATGAGGTGGAAATGTATCAAAAACCTGGAAAAGAGTTGAATTATTTATCACGTGGTATAAAATATATTCGTATTGTTATTAAACCAGAATTTACTATTAAAATTCCATTAGAAACAATTTTTAAAATTGTGCATGCTACAGAAAATAATCCACTTATTAAATACAACCCGTCTTCTAGACAGGAAAATATATATAGGCTTTATACGGATAAAATTTCTACTGATGGCCGGAAAATACCTTATTTACCCAAGGCGGTAATTTTTCGTTTAATGAAAACAATCGGTAAAACAAAAACGGTGTCTGTGTTTATTGAAAATGATAAGGAAATGAATTCAAGCTCAATAATATGTGAATTTGATGAAAATGGATACATTACAATCAGTTCGGAGTTTAATACAATTATAAATGAATCAGAAATTGATGATTATTTCAAACAAAAAATTAACCCTATTATTGAAGAAATAAAGAACTTTTTAGAGCAGAATGGTTATAAAATTAAGACATTTAACAGTTTGTATGATGACAATATAGAAGTAAGACAAATTACTTATGAAACGCAAATAAAAATAAACAAGCGTTTTAATTTGGATACATATAAGAGCTGTTTGTCTACTATTTTTATAAATGAGTCAAGTGAATACAAGTCTGGAATTTATTTGCGTTTTAAAAGAGTGTCTAATTTTAATAAAGTTACTAGTCAAGAGGCATTTATTTTAGAAAAACAGGAGCAAGGTTATCGTGGTATAGAAATAGTGGACGCTTTGCTTGAAAATTTTCCGGATGATTTAAATAGAGAAGACGCGCTTCAACTAGTAAGAAAAATAGCAAATGAAATACAAGTAGAGAGAGGAGTTCGAAAGTCTGAAATTAAAATAAAAGATAATCCTGGTTTCAAAACAGTAATAAACTTGAACGAAAAAACAAATGTATTAACGATTGTTATCGAAAATATTAATGATATTTATTACTTATCAACTATTCCTATTTATTTAGATACGATGGTTCGTTTGACCCAGGATAAAAATAGCACAAATTATCCTGTTGTTGAAATTAATAGGCTCTGTTCTTTGAAGGGAAAAGATGCAAATAGGGTAGAATTTATTAAAATAGATGATATTATTTCATCAAGCGAAACTAGCTATGAAGACCAAGAATTACCAATTATAAGTGAAGAAGAAGAAGTTGAATATTCAAAAGCAGATACTAATGCCAATACTGAAAATGCGTTTGATTTGTTTTTTGGAGATGAAGAGGAAGAAGAGGAAGAAGAGGAAGAAGAGCTAGAAGGTGGTGCTGGGTCTGATTCTGATTCAGAGTCGTCAATAGAATCTGAACCTGATGATATTATTATTCCACCTATACCAAATAGCTTGTCTAGTAGTAGTTCTTTAGAAGAGCTCCCATCTTTAGAAAATCAGGAATCAGAAGAAGAGGAATTCCTAGAAGAAAAGTTACCATCTTTAGAAAATCAAGAAGAAGAAGAAAGCCAAGAATCTTTAGAAAATAAAGAAGAAGAATCTAGTAGTTCTGAAGAAGAAGAAGAAGAAGAATCTGTAATCCCTCCAAAACCTATAGTCAATCCAAAACCGATAAAACCAATAGTTCCGCCTAAAAAAGGAAAGTTACTCGTAGAAGAATCTGAATCTGAATCTGAATCTGATGAAGAAGAAGAAGAAGAAATAATGGACCGAAATATTGATAACATGAGTTTAAAAAAGAAAGAGCCTTATTTTCAAACAAAAATAGAAAAACTAGACCCTGTTTTAATATTAAAAGAAGATACAAAAGAGTATAATTCTTATTCTCGTGTATGCAGCTCTACTACTCGAAGACAACCTGTAATTTTAACCGATGAAGAGCTAGAAAAAATTAATAAAGAACACAAAGGGTTTTTAAGAGATGAAGATATTATCAAATATGGTTCTGACCCTAAAAAACAGTTCAATTATATTTGTCCTCGTTATTGGTGTCTAAAAAATGACACAATTGTTGACCCAAATGATTTAAAAGAAGTTATTGGAAAAGACGGGAAAAAAGAACTGGTTCATCCCACATGTGGAAAAGTTTTACCAAGAGATGCAAAAAAGGTAAAGCCCGGATACTATATTTACGAATTTTATCAGCCCAAAAAAGGCGATAGCAAACGATTCCCAGGGTTTCAAACAAATAAACATCCAAAAGGATTCTGTTTGCCGTGTTGTTTTGATAAATACAATACAGTCGGCCGAATACAGGCTAAAGAACAGTGTACTAAACCAGACGCTTCTTCAAAAAAAGATGCGAACGTTGGCCAAGAAGATTATATTATGGGCCCAGAAAAATTTCCACTTATACAAGGCCGTTGGGGATATTTACCTGTCCAACTCCAACATTTTTTAAAAGAAGTAAATGCGGACTGCCAGGTTAGTAAAACAAACACAAATATAAAACCAAATCATCCTTGTCTAATTCGTCACGGTGTTGAAGTGAATGATAAACAATCTTTTATTGCATGCATTTCAGATGCAATCTTTTTTGCAGAACCAAGAACTAAAATAAAAACTATAAAAGAAATGAAAAAAAGAATTATAGATTCATTAACAATCGATGAATTTATTAAATATCAGAATGGTAACTTAGTGACTGATTTTTATGACCCAAATAAAGCAGCAAATATAGATATAGATAATTATGCGGATACTAAATTATTGAAAAAAATGAATATGAATAATGAGGCAGACCGAGCATTTTACAAAAAAGTTGTTTCCGCATTTGAAAACTTTATTCTATTTTTACAAGACGACGATGCTATAATAGACCATACATATTTATGGGATATAATTTCCACACCCAATAAGTATATTTTTATGGAAGGAATAAACCTTATTATTTTTGAATTACCGAATGATGATATTACCAGCAACGTGCAAATAATATGTCCATCCAACCACTATTCAAATACATTTTACGATTCTTCTAAATTTACTTTATTCTTGATAAAAGACGAAAACTTTTACGAACCAATCTATTTATATACTGACTTGAATGGTAAAATTAATATTGGTAAAAAGTTCAAGGAAAATAATCCGAAATTAATCAAACCAATTAAAAACTTGATTGAAAACGTGATTAAACCTTTTTTTGATATTACTTGCAAACCATTTGACAGTATGCCTGATATTTATAAAGCAAAAAAACCGCTTATATTAAATGAATTATCTGAAAAATTGAATAAATACAAATACACGATTGTAAAACTAGTAATGAATTTTAATGGAAAGATTATTGGTGTTATTGCAAGGAGTCCGGAATTAACGTCCGGATTTGTCCCGTGCTATCCTTCCGCGGTTAATTATGACATTAATCAAGACACCGATTATGTTTTAATGAATAATGTTGATTTGTGGTCTTCTTATGATGAAACTGTTGATTTTTTAATGACTCTTTATAACAGAAGTCTTAAAAGAAAAAAAACATTTGGGGTTATTCCGTGCAAGCCCGAATTTAAAGTATTTGAAGACGAAATGGTTGTGGGTATTTTAACGGAAACAAATCAATTTATACAGATTTCGGAGCCGATTGCCCAAATCGATATTCAAACTATATATGATGCGGACATTAAACCTTTTAAAAATAAAAACTATATTGTGAATAAAGATGCAAAGCCTATAGTAAATAGTGATGTTATATTATCAACTTCTACAAGCGTAGATGAAGAGCGCGAAGATTATATTAAAAGGATTAAAATGGAAACCAGTTTTTATAATATTTTTAGAAATACAATACGAATTTTATTGAATGACTATGAACATGTTGAAGTGAGAGAAATGATTGAGTCTGAAATTGACAACGGTTTTGTTATTTACAGTCAAAAATTAAAAACAATTACGCGGCTTTTAAAAAATGATCTTGTAGGTAAAAAAGTCTTATTTAATGGAAATGACAACTATTATAAAATTATTCAAGATGTTTCTACCTGTATTGTAAAAAATGATGACACTTGTTTAAATTCTCAAGGATTATGTGCCGTTTCAGATGACGGTAAATGCTCTTTAATAATACCCAAACTGAATTTAATTACACATAAAGAAAATGAACCGGTTTATTATGGCAGAATTGCAGATGAATTTATTCGATACAGCAGAATTAAATCCTTCATGTTTCAACCTCAGTTTTTTCTCTCGTTTGGAAATATAAATTACAATTTAAGAGAGAACGAAATAATTATGATACAGTCATCGTTGACTCAAGAATATTTTGAGAATCTGGTTCCTACAGTTATTAATAGTTATGCAAAATATAACTCTTATGATGAAGTAGAGCCAATCATTAAACAAACATATGATAATGTTATAACAAGTAAAACTCCTATTCCTAGCAAACAAAATAAAAACATAAATATTAAACAAAAAATTGTAATTGAAGATGATGTTGAAGAAAACCCTTTAGAAGCAGAGCAAGAGATAGAAGCAGGAGAACAGAGAGAAGAAGTTGTTATAAGAAAGGCAGTTGTCAAAGAAAAGGAAAAGGAACAAGAATTAGATAGCATGTGTAAACCTATTATAAACAATAAAATTACGTCTGGTGCATGGGGTAAGTGTTTTGAAAAAAATTATAAAGAATTAGAATATAGTAACTTAAATTATTGCACATTTACTTTCATTTCTTATTTAATTGAGCAAAAAACAGGTGACAAGATGACGGTAAATCAGATTAAAGGCGTTTTGCTTGAAGAATATAGCAAATATTTTCCACCACATTTAAATAAAATAGTAGACATTTTAATTTTAGAAGGAAAGAAAAAAATGGGAGATAAAGTAGAAAAAATTGGTGAAAAAGTGAGTGAGAGAGATAGAAAGGAAAAAATAACGTTTTTTGATTTTATCAATGACGAGTCCTATTTTTTAACACCCTTTGATTTATGGTTACTAGTTCAAAGGTTTAAAGTGCCATCCATTTTTTTATCCAAAACCGTGTCAAATTTAATAGAAACAAATAATACCAAGAATTTATTTTTAGGATATGGCCATGAAGGCGACCGATTTGCATTTATAGTTATCCCAGGATTAAGAGCCGAAAATATTCCTGTGTTTAAACTTATTATGACAAATGAGGAAGAAGTATTTATTCCGATTGAATCAATTATAGATAGCGAATGTCTTAATAAAATAGTTGACGTAATACAAAATGGCAAAACAATTGAGGAAATGCTTATTTCTTATATAAAAAAACCTCGGTTAAAGGAAAAAATTGAAGACGTTATTCCTGTGGATGACGCCATTATTTTGCCGCCAAAAAAATTAGAAACTAGAGGCAGAAAGAAAAAAAATGTTGAACAGATTGAAGTGTTGCCTGTATTAGAAGAACAAAGAGAAGAAGAAGAAAAACCGATTGTTTTAAATATTGAAAAACCAAAAACAAGAAAAAATAAGGGTCCATATGTGTCAAAACAACAAACACAAAAAAATATATTAAAACGTAAATTAATTTTTGAACCTGAACTTGAACCTCAATAAAAAAACAAAATCCAATTATTTTTTTTGTATTTTATATTATAATTTATAAAATTATAATATGGATAATAATGACTCATATAAAAATCGTGTTTTAAACATTAAAATTTGCAAGGTTAATCCAAGTAAATTATGTTATGTTTGTTTTAAGTGTAACTTTGATAATTCGAATAATTCTGATAAGTTACACGCTGTAATAAATAAGTTGCCTGTTAAAGTAGATTTTAGAACAAATCCAAAAATGTCTCCTATTAGAGATCAATTAAATATTGGTTCTTGTACTGCATTTGCATTAGGAGCATGCGTAGAATTTATGTCAGCTAATAATTTTCGAGGTTCTCCACTATTTTTATATTATATTACAAGATATATTGAAAACACAGTTCCTATAGATAGTGGCGCTTATTTACATGATGGTGTTAAGTGTTTGCAAAATTACGGTATTTGTTCTGAACAATTATGGCCATATATTACAAATAAATTTACTATACAACCACCTACTATATGTTATACAGATGCTTTAAAACACCAAGCATTACAGGTGCGTAATATTCGACAAGATGAAATATCGATGAAGTCATGCTTAGCAAGTGGTATTCCTTTTGTTTGCGGAATAAGAATATATACTTCTTTTATGACACGCACAGTTGCCACTTCTGGAAATGTTCCTATGCCAAATACAACAAGAGAGCAATTATTAGGTGGTCATGCTATTTGTATTGTTGGTTATGACGATTCTGACCCCAAAAATAAATATTGGATTTGTAAAAATTCATGGGGAACAAGGTGGGGAAATAAAGGATATTTTCGTATTCCACAAACATATTTATTAAACCTGTTTTTAACTACTGATTTGTGGTGCTTGGTAAAAATGGAATAAACTTATTTTAACTTACTGAATCATCGTCATCGTCATCGTCATCGTTTTCATCTTCTAAAAACATATGAATATTATCATCATCAGTATTATTATTATGACTTGTTAAAAATGTATCATTATTTTCAATATTAAAAGATATGTGTGAATCATCAAAATAAGCAGTTCTATTTAGATTTAGAATTTTTTGTCCAAAATTAGGATTAAAAATTGAAAATTGTTTTAATTTTTTATTTAAATTATTCGCTGCATCCACTTTTACTATTTTTATTAATGAATAACTATATACAAAATACAATAATAAATATGGTTTAAAAATCTTTACTAATTTTTCTTTTGGAAAGTTATAATGAACATTAATAATATAAATTGGGTTTACACGTTTATTATACTCATCTAACATGATAATTATAGACTGATACAAATTAATTTCTGGAGTGGTTTTTATATATTTATCAATAACATTCTCTCTTATTAAATATTCATATTTATTTGTAAATACATCCAAATCAAAATTGGTAATGAAAAATTTGTGTATTAACTCTGGTGTTTTAATTGACGAATACTTGATTGAAAAGTAAATATTATACAACGTTGACTTATTGAATGGCATATTATTGTATGGATTTTTTGAAACTAGGGGCTCTGAAAAAAAACCGGGCGCATTTATTAAGGCTGTGTTAATTATATTTATTAAATCTCTTATTAAAAACCAATATAGCTTTTTATTTTGATATATGCATATACAAGTTTTTTTTGCTGTATTAATTGGATTTAAACAGATGTCATAATCTACTTGCGTTTGTGCTTTTTTGTAGATGCATATGTTTTTAAATTTAATTAAAGCAAAATATACTTGTTGAATTTTACATAAAAAATCTATTAAATTATTTACTATTTTTTCATTATATAATATATTTTGTTCTGTATTTTTTATCAATTTAAATTTATTTTTAATTGAATATTGATTTGTATTTATAAAAGAAGTGATAATTACTTTTTTTAGATTTATTGTTAGTTGTTTTGACTCTTTGTCTATTATTTTTTGTGCTATGTAAAAAAAAACATGCTTTTTTAATATATTATTTTCAAATAGAAATTGATTCTTTAAATTATTAAAAAATATGTTTTCGTTCATATTCATATTCATAATACTATTTTTAAATATTATTATGAATTATTTATATTTTGTTTTTAATTTTTATTTTATTTTATTTTTTAATTAACATAAATTTTTGCTCCACTTTTTTTTAATTTTAAAACAATAATAATACAATTTTGCTCAACTTTTTTTAATTTTAAAACAATAATAATACAATTTTTGCTCCACTTTTTTTTAATTTTAAAACAATAATAACACAATTTTGCTCAACTTTTTTTTAATTTTAAAACAATAATAATACAATTTTTGCTCAACTTTTTTTTAATTTTAAAACAATAATAATACAATTTTTGCTCCACTTTTTTTAAAAGTGGATTTAGAATCCGGGGTTATAATCATTATCATTACCCATATCTTTTGTTTCTAGACTGATTACATTATTTTGTATAGATAACTTACTAGTTGAGCATTTCTCATCTGGGTTTTCAACAGCATTTCCAAAGAATTTTTCAATTTCATCTTCATTATCAATCTGTTTATATTCACTCACTTCATTCATCTTTTGCATTTCTTCAATATCCAAAACAACTTGGAAAGAACTTGTTCCGAAAAATCCTTCTTGGCCGCACATTACATTTGCAGATACTCCGCGCAAAGTATCAAGGTCTCCATGTCTTGCTGCTTTCAAAAACATCTCCGGAGTCTCCTCAAATGACGCCTTTGCAATAGGACCAATATTGTCATTATTAATGCCGTGTCTAAAGATTGAAATCATTTTACTTGTATAGGTCATTCTGTCAATTAATACACTAAAATTGTGATAGTTAATATAGGTTCCATCAAATTCAATTACATCTACTAATTCGTTGTAAATGGATTGACGAGCCGCTTCAATTCCCAAAACATTATATATTTCAACAATATCATTACTAAATGTGCGATTATTGTCTATGTAATCTATTCCCAAAATATCCAGTAGATTGGTTCCAACCGTATCTAGAACCCAGATATCTTGCTTCTTATAAATACCATTATTTTCAACTACATTATCTTTAATCTTTCGCATAATAACCTTATTGATTCCCTTGATTCCTCTTAAAACCGTATTTTGCAATAGTTGCTCTTGGAAATTCTTTAAAACATAAATCTGGTCTGACTGGTCAAGCGGATTGGGCTTCTTTTTAATAGATTTGTTTGAACCATTCTTGATTACTTCATTCATACGAATTCTGAATATTAATTTATCCGCATTATAGTCAGAATAAATACAGTTAATATCTTCTCCATATGCACTATTCAGCGTAAAATTAACATCATCCATCGTAATATTCTTTTCAAGCATCACTTCTGGGTCCATCTCCATCCTTAATATCCATTTTGATTTCTCGTTTTCGTCCGTCAAAGGTGCATCGGCACATTCATTTACCATATTTTCAAAATACCTGTATTGCTCAATTGTATTTCTATCTTCACTAATGAGTGTATTCAAATCGTCGGGGTCAAAACATATTTCAATCGTTTTAACAATCTCTTCCAATCGCGTATGCTCCAACATATACATAATTGTTTGAGCTCGTTCCTTATTGGTTTCGTCTTCTTGTTTCAAATAAACAGTTAACGACGGGTTCTTAGGTTCGCTTGATAACGACAAGATTTCTTCAATTCTTGGCACACCACGAGTCACGTTGGACTTGGATGCAACTCCAGCAAAATGGAAAGTGTCTTTTTGAGCAAGACCATTATAGATGTTAAAATTTCGCGTGTCCGCAATTGTTAGGTCGTACGCATAATTTGTTGTATTTGGAACTTCTTCAATTGAAATTACTTTATCAAAGTAAGTATCAAAGCAATTTGTCATTTTGTCACGAGGTGTCATTACAATTTGCCCGTCAACTTCATTTGGAACAATTGTGTCTGATTGACAATATTCATATTTAAATTCATGCGCCAAAATCTTTTTCAAGTTTTCTTGCTTGTAATCCAATTTAATGTTTAATTGTTTTGCTAACTTTTGCGCTTGTTTATTCCGAACAAATAAATTATACATTTGTTTAATATCTTTTGAACCTCTATTGTTTGTTTCTTGTTTTTTCGGTTTATTAATTTTACTATATACGCCAAGAATATTTAATATTTGTTGGACATCTATTAATAATTCTTTTGAAACAGATGACATAAATATGTCAGGTGAATGATTTTTACAATTTGTGTTTACACAACCATCTCCGCCAATATAAGCATCCATAAATCCAAGCAGACATTTTTTATTTGAAAATATAATTTCGTTGGATACAAATTTATTATGGCTTAACTTTCCACAAAAGCGTTCTAGTAATCGACATAAAACTGTATTATATATTCGCAAATCTTGACTAGTCCATCCAGTTTGATTCTTATTTTCATTACGATAAATTTTAGTAGTTAAATTGTATTTTTTGCAAAATTCTAAAATAGGTGCAAAATAACTAGTTTCATTATTCGAAATTGAAACCTGAAATTTAGTCATACAGCCTTCCGCTGCATAAGCACCAACTAAATATCCTAAATTGTAGTCAAGTGGTAAATTTTCTGGAATTTGATAATCATTCATATTTGTTTGAAGTGTATAAACACATCCAGGCTCAAAAATCGTTTTTGTTTTGCAACCATTACGTAATTTTTCACTAACTTTGGCAACAAAACTATCACTACGTTTATAAGGAAGTGTAAACGTTGAACCATGGTGTTTTGACCACCACCTATATTGATCCATAACTGACATCGCTTTTTCTACTTCAGATGAATAAATGTATTTGGTTGGTAATAATATTGTCTTCAAATTTAAAGTGTGTATTTCTGTAAAATCTACACACATTTTAGAAACTGGTAAATAATCCCCAACTTTTAATTCATCACCAGTTATTCCAATTATTTTTCCATTAATTAATTTTAATATTCCCTTTGCCTTTGTTACAATTACTTCTCTTTGTTCCTTAGTGGTAATTTTAAGCATAGTATTTGTGCCATCAACATTAACAACCGGATGTTTTGTAACAGCTTCAATCTGCTTCCATAACATTTCACCATCTTCTGTGCAAGAAGGAATTTCATAATAATCATCAACCTCTGAATACGTAGTATCTTTGTCTTTATAATATTCAGTTTTTGTGGCAATTTTAATTTTATCTTCAATAAATTTTCCAATCTGGACTTTTTGTATAATTCCTTCGCGATTCCTTACGATAATAGGTGTCTCGTATGTTACAGAGTTCAAAGTCATCTGGGTTGAGACCTCACCAATACTCTGTCCAGATATCATGCCAACCATTTCACCAGGAGTCACAATTGCCCTTTTATAACTGATTGTAATCGTATCTAATAAAAGTATGATTGCGGATTTATTGTAGCGTTTTACAACTAGCAGCTCTTTTGGCGACAAATAGTAGTAATAAAGTGTTTTGAATAGTAGCGTTGGTGGCGCAAATCGGATTTTCTCCAAATTTGCATAAGCCGCTTCAATCAGTTCATAGACTTCAACCGGCGTAATATCTACTAATGATGAGCTAGAAATATTGGTTTGTCCTTGAACATTATTTATAATATATTGAAACCCAACTGGCGAATTTACAGAAGTGTCGCCCTTATTCTTGAAAACGTGCTTTATTATTTCATCTCGCATTTGAATCATCATTTCAGTATACTTGGATGCATATGTCATCATCGTCTCCAACTGCTTTTTATATCTTACCATCGTGTTTTTCAAAAATATCTTGGACAGCGTTTTATTTTTGCCTGATTCATCTGGAATATTAAAGTGAGCATAAATATCTTGAATACTCATCGAAACAATTGGAATCTGTTGATTTTCAACTTTGACAGTATCTATGTTGTCGTCACCATATGCAAATTGCACAATTTTGTTCTTATTTGTGCGAACTGTCATATCATATGACACCATTAAATCCTCAAGGCCTTTAATTAATCGTCTCTGAATATATCCTGTAGACGATGTCTTAACCGCGGTATCAATAAGACCAATACGACCACCCATAGCGTGGAAGAATACTTCTTGGGGTGATAAACCGTTAATGTATGAGCTTTCTACAAAGCCACGAGCACTCGGCGAGTCATCAAATTTAGTAAAGTGTGGCAGCGTTCTATTTTCAAACCCATAAGGAATTCTTTTTCCGTCAACGTTTTGTTGCCCTAAGCACGAAATCATAAAGGATATGTTCAAGTCAGAGCCCTTTGAACCCGCATTTACCATCGTTACAAAACGATTGTTCTTGCTGAGACTTTTTAATCCGACCTTACCAGATTCCGACGTAGCTTGATTCAATATATTGTTTACCTGGGTTTCGAATTCCTCCTCATTTGTCTTTCCTGTGTTGTTTTCAAAGACTCCAATCTGCGTCTGGTCAATTAAATTTTTGACTTCATTCTTCTTTGTTGTAATAATCTTTACAATTTCATCATTTGTTTTCTTATCCGAAATTAAGTCGCTTATTCCAACGCTAAATGCAGCCGTTTTCATATATTCCGTAACTATATTTTGCAAATCATCAATAAACTTTGCAGACGCAAAATTGCCAAAATCGTTACATGTTCGTTGTAGCAGACCCTTTGTGTTTCCACCCAACACACTCTTGTCCATTTGGCCCCGAACATACTTTCCATTTATTATTTCTATTATTGTGTTTTCATTCTCCTTCTCTGACTTGTCCGGGTTAAATGCCTTGGTCTTGTATCTGAGTGATAACGGCGGCATTATCTGTGACAATAGGTCAAAATTGGTTATCTTTTCGTCTTTTTGTATCTTTTTCATCAACTCCTTTTCATTCACAGTATTCAACATCATCAGCAAATTCATCGCGTCGCGATTACTAAAGTTGACATTTTCTCGTGTGAATAAATAACTACCAAGCATCGAGTCTTGATAGATGCCAATAATTGAACTGTTATTGGCAGGACTTATTATCTGATATGGCACCGCGGCCAAATTTCTTAGTTCTGCTTCGGACTCAGGGTCCTGTGGCATATGTAAATTCATCTCCTTGAATATCCTTACCATTTCTGGTAAGGCCGGAATACACCTTAAGCTTCATCAGGTTGGTTAAACCATCATTTGAAACCCACGATCATCTACTCTCTGAACCTTTCCCATGCTCTTACCATAACGAGTTTAGGGACTTGGCTGCGGATTGCCCAATCCTTCACATTTTTACCATTGGATACGACAATTAATCGTGTTCCTCTAAAATCTTTCGAAATTAGAGTGGTAGTGAAGGCTCTAAGGAGGTTTCCCGCAATTTGGTCATGTTGCTATTTATTAACTCTTTTATATTTTTTAAAAATTCAATTGCTCTTATTTTATTTTCTTCTAATGAAATCAAAGATGATGTAAACTCTAATTCTTTATTTAATGGTATTTTAATATCTGATATAACAATATCTTTTATTCGTATTCTCCATCCACATTGTATTTTATTTCTATTTTTTGGTGTAACATACATTTCATAGTTATCAGATATATTTAATTTATATTTCATAATTCTTTCTATTCTTTTATCTATTAAAGACTTTAATAATCCTGATGATAAAGACTGTCTAAATTCGATAGATGGACAGAAAGATTTACAATTTGTTACTAAATTATATCCATTTGGAACAAGTGAATTATGTTTAATAATTTCTTCAGATTCTATTTTATTAGCATCTTCTAAATTACAATTGTATAATAATTGTAAAGTAAAATTATTTGGACCATATTTTTTAATAGCATTATTTAAATTTCTACAACTATATTTTGTATTATTACCTAATGCCTCTTGAACATGTGAATTAAATCTACCATTTGTTCCATGAGGAACAAATTTATTTTTTTTACGAATATGAGAAACTGCTTGACCAATATATAATTTTTGATTTATTATATTTGTAATTTTATAAATTTCAACCCATCTATCTATTTCATTTTCTATTATTTTATTTTTTAAATTTAAATTTATTTCCATTTATATTTTATAAGAGTATTTTATTTTTATGTTATTTTTATATTAAAGTTATAAATAACTAGGGAGTTACACGCTTTTCACGCTCCCTGTTGGGGACAAAATGTTAATTTACATATGTCTATCCCCGTCAAACGGTTGTTCCCCAAGGTTTCCCAAGGGGCCGGAATACACCTTAAGCTTCATCAGGTTGGTTAAACCATCATTTGAAACCCACGATCATCTACTCTCTGAACCTTCCCCATGCTCTTACCATAACGAGTTTAGGGGCTTGGCTGCGGATTGCCCAATCCTTCACATTTTTACCATTGGATACGACAATTAATCGTGTTCCTCTAATTTTTTTCAAAATTAGAGTGGTAGTGAAGGCTCTAAGGAGGTTTCCCGCAATTTGGTCATGTTGCCATTTACATCTTTCTACAACTTTGTAAGAAATATGAAATGACTAGGGAGTTGCACGCTTTTAACGCTCCCTGTTGCCGACGTTGACTTTTGTAGTCCTTTTTGTGACCATTTACATCACAAAAATTTCATCAGCGTTGTAAGGCTTTGTCAACCTTAATCCCAAAAGTTTCCTAAAGGGGTGGACTGTATCTTAAGCAGATTCAGGTTAGTTAGACCATCATTATCTACCGACTTCCGTTCAGTCTCTGAATGCCTTCCATATCCTTACTATTAGCGGATTTAGGAAGTAACACTGCGGATTGCCCAATCCTTTACATTATTACCGTTGGTTTCGGCTATTAACCGAGTTCCTCTTAATACCTTTCGGAATCAGAGTGGTAGTAAAGGCTCTAAGGTGGTTTCCCGCAACAAGAAATCTTGCCTCATAAAGAGACTAGGGGGTTTAACGCTTTTCACGCCCCCTTTTGCCGACACAAAGTCTATCGGCCACATTCATTCTGAACGTATCTCCTCGCTCCATAATGCGAGCAATATGACACATCATACTCATTCTATGCAAAGTAGGTTGTCGATTAAACAAGATAGCATCTCCATCCATCATATGTCGATGAACGATGTCGCCCTCTTCAAGGACAACTGAGCTTCTATCAATATATCGCAAATCAATTGATTCGCCATTTTGTTTATTCAACTTTTTAGCACCAGGATACACATCCGGTCCATTTTCAACCAACTTTTTCAAAAATGCCTTATTTATTTTATTAACTGTTACAGGTTTAGTTATATTTTTTGCAATTTTCATGGGAATACCAAGTTCACGGATTGAGATATTTGGGTCCGCAGTAATAACAGAACGAGCACTAAAATCAACGCGTTTCGCCATCAGATTTCCTCTCATTCTGCCACCCTTTCCACTCAAGCGGTCCTTGATTGACTTCAAAGGTCTTCCAGAACGCTGCGCAACAGAAGCAACACCAGGGATTTTATTATCCACTTGTGTAGCAACATAATATTGCAAAACTGTCGTCCAATCATCAATTACATTTGCAGGCGCATTATTCTGAATTTTTTCCTGTAGTGTCTTATTCGTCTTAATAATATTCACTAAAATGTGACTAAGGTCGTCCTCAGACCGTTGTTGTGCATCATGCTTCACAGATGGTCTCACAGCAGGAGGCGGAACAGACATTACTTGACAAATCATCCAATCAGGGCGAGACCAAATAGAACTGAATCCCATAAATGTGACATCTTCATCGGAAATACGCTTGAATATTTTCAACGTCATTTCGGGCGTCACTTTTATAACAATCGGTTCCTCCGCGCTTTCATTTTTCCACTCTGCAAAAATTGACGCTAAACCTTCCTTTCGAATTTTATTTGGCTGCAAAGTTCCACAGCCATCTTCGGTATCCTCACCGCAACGCTTCACATCTTTTGCCAAACTAAACACATATTTCCATCTGGCTTCTCCTTGCAATTTATAAGCTTGTTTATACTTTTCCTTACTTACTAATATTTTACTGCATTTAAAACACACGCAGTTTAAACATTTTAAAATTGTGCTGAGATACTGAATATAAAATACAGGTCGCGCCAATTCAATATGTCCTGCATAACCGGGGGTCTGCATATAATCAAGACCGTCCGTTGGACAAATTAAACCAGGCTCTAATACACCCATTCTGGGGTCAAATAGACCGCCAATAACAGGTTTATTATTCACATATGTATCTCTACTTGTAATTTCAGCAACAGACCCCTTTCTAATTTCTTCAGGGGACATAATACTAAATTGTATTCCTACAATTTTCGAACATCCAGTTGTACTGTAATTTTTTGACATTCCTTAATATAATATAATATTTAGATTTAGATTGTTTTTACAATCAATTTTATTTATGAATTAAATAAATTTATTTTTATTTCTTTATATCTTTTTTATTTATTGTTTCAAAATTATTTTTTTATTTTTATTATTTTTGAAATAAAAATAAAATTGAATATAAATTTTGAAATAGTATTAAAAATATAACAATTAAAATAATATGCCGCGCGACACTAAAAAAGTTGAGGAATCTAGACGTAGAAGAAAGAAGGATTGCATTTCTGATAGTGATTCAGATTCAGATAATTCTTCGTCGGAAGAAGAAATGGATAATCACGAGTATAAAAAATTCTTGGCAAAAATGTTTCCATCAAAATATAAAAATAGTCAGGTAAAGGATGGAGAAAAAATTAAAAAGATGTTAAGTCCGACTGCAAATGGAAAAACAAAGAATAAAAAATCCAAAAAAGAATTAGATGAAGAAGAAATATCTTTGGGTTCGGATGATTCAGAAGAAGAAGAAACTGATGAAACTTATGAGCCTAGTGAGGAATATGAAGAAGAAGAGGATGAGGAAACAGAAGAGGAAGAAGAAGAGGAACCAAAGAAAAAAAGTAAATACAATATAATTTTGCACATCGGTAAAAAATCAAGTGATTATGATGAGGATGAGGATGATGAAATCTGGGAAGATATTAGTGAAGAAGATGAAGATATTAATGGAATTGACACAGAAGATGAGGATGAGCCCGTATCTTCTTCCGATGAAGAGGAAGAGGAGGAGGAGAAAGATAACAAAGTTTGTAAAAAGAAAAATAATCTTAAAAAAATTAAGGATGTTATTTCAAAGAATGATGAAGGTGAAACGGTTGATGAAATCCAGACAAATGAGGAACTGTTAGTCCAGTTAAAGGAAGTTTACGAAAAAAATAAGAAAAACAAGTCAGTTTTGAAATGTATTGAAATTTGTGAAACTGAAATTAAACTCAGTAAGGAAAAGAAGGAGAAGAAGAAGCGAAAACAAAAGGACAAGCATTCGCGCATTTTCAGAAAAATTATCCGAGACAAAAACACGAATAATGATTTTGATTTCTTCCAAAAAATGGAGATTGAAAATCAGAAAAAAATCATCAAAGAGCTCAGAGAAATTAACAAGGTCACGCGTATTGAAAAACCTTATAGAATGACGCTGCTTGAGTCCAATATTCCTACAAAGTTCAAAGCAGCCGCCATGAAGAAAATCAATTCTTTACGAAATATGGAGCCCGGTAGCGGCGAATATTACAAAATTAAGAACTGGGTTGATACTTTTATGCGCATGCCATTTGACAAATTCGAAAACCTTTCAATTAATATTGAAGACGGCGTCGACAAGTGCCACGAGTTTATGGAAAATGCGCAAAAAACGCTTGACGCAGCAGTATATGGTTTAAATGATGCCAAAATGCAAATCATGCAAATGTTGGGTCAGTTAATAACCAACCCCAAGTCAATCGGAACCGCAATCGCAATTCATGGGCCGCCCGGAACCGGCAAAACGAGTCTTGTAAAGGAAGGCATTAGTAAAATCCTAAATAGACCCTTTACATTCATCGCGCTAGGAGGCGCAACCGATAGCAGTTTCTTAGAAGGCCACTCCTACACATATGAAGGCAGCACATGGGGCAAAATTGTGCAAATACTGATTGACAGCAAGTGCATGAATCCTGTCATATATTTTGACGAGTTGGATAAGATTAGTGACACACCTAAAGGCGAAGAAATTACAGGAATTTTGACACATCTCACAGATACGAGTCAAAATAGTCAATTTCACGACAAGTATTTTGCCGAGATAGACTTTGATTTGAGCAAGTGTTTGTTCATATTTAGTTATAATGATGAGAGCAAAGTGAACCCTATTTTGAAGGACAGAATGTATCGTATTCAAACAAAGGGTTACAATCAAAAGCAAAAGACGGTTATATCGAATAACTATTTGTTGCCAAGAATCAGAGAACAGGTGAAGTTTTGTAAGGAGGAAATCATTATTCCTGATGAAACGATTCATTATTTAATTGATACCTATTGCAATAAAGAGGACGGCGTTCGAAATCTTAAAAGGTGTTTGGAAATTATTCATACAAAGTTGAATTTGTATAGACTAATGAGACCGGGGTCTAATTTATTTGAGGAGGATATGTCTTTGAAAGTGGAGTTCCCTTTTACGGTTAACAAGGGAATTGTGGATAAGTTGATTAAAAAAGATAAGGAGGTTTCACAGGCGTTTTATAGTATATACGCGTAAACTTTTAAAAAAAGTTTAGCAAAAGTTATGCGCATATGAAATAGTAGTGAAAAGCAAAAAATGTATTTAGAAAAGTTATTCGTAGGGTATTTTTTTTATTGATATTTTTTTTTAAATAATATAAATATAATATAAATGTCAACACTTAATGTAGAATTAGACAATTTAAAACCTGGTCAAAGATATTCTTACAAATCTTGGAACCCAGATAATCATGTTTGAAGGCACGTTTGATAGAGTTATAAATAGACCTCAATATTTTTTTACAAATGAGGTAAAGTATGTTCCTGACCCTCAACCGAATAACCCTAATAATAAAAGAAGAATAAACGAGGGAAATTCAACTTACACAACTGAGTATGTATACCCACGAGATATTTCCGTATACACTTCAACTAAATTACCTGGTGTATTAAATCAAATGATTAATGAATATGGTGGTAAATCAAGAAAGAATAGAAAATCAAAAAAATCAAAGCGTCGTAATAGAAAATCTAAAAAAATATAAATTTTATAAAATAATATAAAACTTGCAAGTATAATTTTGTTATTTTTCTGCTTCTTCAACTAAATCACAACCGCCAGATAATTCAAAAATAGTCTCGTAATCAGATGCCCAGTCATCGTTGTTGTCCAAGAAATCAATATCTATATTGTCTTCATCAATTTCTTCTCTCTCTTCTTCTGTAAAATCCTTTGCGTTTTCTATTTCATACCAGTTATGACATCCTTCCATTTCATCTGGAGTAAACGAATATTTATTTAACAGAATTGTATCCAGATTGAGTATTTCAGCTTTCTCTGCATCATCCAATTCGATTTCAATTCTAAAACATCGGTAAGTATTGCTTACTTTGAGTGTGACCAATTTACCATTTTTTAAAGTTCTGGTCCAACTTTGGGTTTCCGTTAAGGATTTATTGTAGTGGGGTATCAACGAATATTTTGTCATTATTTATAATTATTGCATTTACAATTATAAATTGTTTTATTATTTTTTTCAATTTTTTATTGTTTTTTCTTTTTTGTTTTTCTTTTGTTAAAAGTAGATTTTGCTCTTCTTTTCTTAGTAGATTTTCGCCCAAACCCCAAATCAGACGTAAGACTTCGCCCTAACCGCCGCGTTAATCTTAAATCATTTGATTGATTGATAGTTTTAGTGCTATAATTATTACACGAATAATCAAAAATAAATAAATAATCTTCATCTGTTAAATCATACTCTTCAGTTAGTCCTGTAACTATATCATCTAAAGTATATTTCATACCAACAATATATCCATCCTCATTTTCAATAACATCTCGTTGCACTTTATCTATATTATGTATATCAGTTCCAGGTTCAACTCCGCAATTATTATTATAAATAAAAATACCCCAATTGTGTCCCGAATTTGCATGTATTGGTCTATCATCTGTGGAAAATGACTTGTTTTGATATGAATGGCTGATACCAACTTTACCATCACATATAAAACTATTGCGACACACATCAGTATCTGTTGGATTTGCCGTTTTAAAACGCTCCGTTCTATTTCGAGGTCTCATTTCTAATTCATCCAACGCGGAATTCATATAGCCTAAAAAATTCTGTGATAATAGCTTATCTTTTGTATTTATTTTATATTTTGCTACATTTCTAGGGGAAAAATCAGACACATCCAATATATTAAAATCTCCGCTCCTTCTAAAATAATCAGTTAATGTTACATTATCAGTTCCCCCATTTTCACCAAGTAACGAACCACCAGGACTGCAATTCATAAATGTCATTAATTTTGGAACAGAATGATACGTTTTTACACTTATTGAAGAATGTTTATTTGCCATATATGGTTTTGCTGGCGCTCCATATCCACCATGTAAAAAAATCCCTACAAATAAATATTTGGGTTCATATGTTTCTGTAATTGTTTCACTTTGACCTAACTTAGAAACCGTATCTCTAAAACTCATACTATAAATATATAATAAATAATAAATAATAAATAATGAAAAATAAAATTGAAAATAATATTAAATATAATTAGATTATTATATATATTTATTATGGCCGCATATTTAACAATCGATGAAATTTGTAGTGAAAATATAACTTTAAAAAATAAAATAATACAGTTAGAAGATAAAATGAAAATATTAGAAAAGGAAATTGTAATGGTTAAAGAATATAATAAAGAGTTAAAAAATAGATTGGATGATTTTATTGATGATAATTCAGAACAAATATTAGACTATTTTCATTCAGTTTATAGTATAAGAAGAACTGCATGGAAATTTGGTATGGAAATGAGTGATTTGTATGAATTGATTCCTCAGTGGGAGGATTCACGTGAAGGATTACGTTGTGCCCAAGATTATAAAGAGTGTCGAATAGAAGTCATCGGTCGAAGGGAATATGATGAAGAAGAAGAAGAAAGTATGACAAAAGAACAAATTGAATTTAGACTAAGACCACTTGACGAAGAAGATATTACCAACATTATTGCGGATTATAAAGAAAGTACTTTATCAATATATGAACTTGCCGACAGATATGAATTGCAAATTAATTATTTATTTCGCATACTCAAAGAAAATAATGTCATAGAAAAAGAAACTGATGCAAAAGGCTATGCGGATTTTTATAAAGAACACATGGGTTCAGGGTGCGAATGGGATGGCAAAAGTGAATTAGGTATGCTTGAATAATTTAGTAATTCATTTGAAACCCTTGTACCACTATTATAAGCTGCATGTAATGAACCATAATATATGGGGTCTGTATGCTCTCCAGCAAAAAATATAGTATTGTTTATATTTTGATATACATTATATATGTCTTCATCTGTAACATTATTATCATGATATGAATAAGCACCTTGACTATAAATATCTTCTTCCCAACGAGATATGTGTCAAGCAAAAGGCTCAGGCATATTTGGGTAATAATTTTTTAAATGCGATGTTATAATATCAATAATTTTTTCATCTGTTAATCCAGTTAACTGCCAGCCTATATCAGCAGGACAAATTGCTTCTAATATAGGTTTATTTTTAGAATAATTATAGTTATTCCATAGTATATAAGGGAATAACATTTCACCGTCACTTTTACTTTTACTTTTACTTTCATCGTCTATTTTGTTCAAATAATACTCTTCGCCGTCAATTTTTGAATTGTATGTTAAAAACATAGGGGTGTTATTATCATTCCAAAATACATCTTCTTGTAAAAATTCTAGTTGGATTTTTTTATAAGAACCCAGTTTTATTCGTGACAAAGATTCCAACCTTTTACTATCTAAAGGAGGACAAAATATTATATTTTTTAGAGGTCCCGGTGGAACTGTAATACATAATTGATTACAATAATATATTTGCCCTTCATTTGTATAAACCTCTACATAAGAATCTTTATATACAACTTTAGTTACAATCTGATTGTATATAATTTTATCCTTAATATTTTTTTCATTTGCACTATTTAAAAGTGCATCTATTAAAGAGCTAGCGCCATTTTTAAATATGTAATGAGCACCTCCATAGTCACCAAATAAAGCACTATTATATTTTTCTTCATGTAAAAAAGTGGTTGATACGTTTTTAATACTTCCACCACACCACACTTCTATCATGTATAAAAAACTAAATAAATCTTTTTTATTATATTTATATTCATCCAAATTTTCTTCTTTTATTTCCTCAAAACCTTCTATTATTGTTTTGTTGCACTTATTTCCAATTTTTGTTGCTAATTCATTCCATATAGATGCTAATTTTTGTCTTTTTTCTTCAGTAATATTATATTTATTACACAAATATTTTATAGGAATATTTTCAGAATGCATCCAAGGATTACTATTTGAAATAGCTAACAAATTATCAAAATTTAAATATTTATTTAGTGGATTATTATCTGAACCATGTATCCAAGCAGCACCCATATCCATTTTTTTTTCATTTGTAAAAACTCGCCCCCCAATTCTATCTCTTGCTTCTAATATTAAAAAATTTGTGTCTTTAATTTTAGAAGCTATTGTTAATCCTGATACACCAGAACCTATTATTATTATTGGTAATATATTTATTTGTTTTTGAAACTTGTCAGAACTCGTAATATTCATAAAGACTATTTATATATTATAAAAATATATTTTTATTATTGTATTTTTACTATTTATAATAAATAAATATAAAGTTTAAACTATATTTATATTTACATGCATATAAATTCACAAACCAATTTTTTTTTACAAATGAGAAAAAAGTATGATTTAATAGAAAAATATTTAACAGGTATTATTGCAGAATATGATAATCTAATTAAGTTATCAACTGATGCAAATTTTGACACAGAATATTTACGCGATTTTTTGCACGATTACAATAATAAAAAAATAGAAATTGCCAACCTAAAAAAACAGATTAATGACCAACTGTTGGCTTGCTGTGACCACGAATTTGTAAAAGACACGATTGATTATGGTTTGGACCAGACCTTAAATATAGAATATTGTGTGAAATGTGAGTGCAACAAGGAAATATAATATATTGCCAAAGTAACTTAAAGAATCAGTTCCCTTCCAATTTTTATGTAGTTTTTTTTTTCAAGACTTTTTTGGAAAAGTGAAAAATGGACATTTTAAAAATGTCCAAAAACAGGAAATCCGAAAAAGTCTTGCCAAATTTCAACTGTTGTGACCATAAATTAATTTTAGCGTGTCCCAACAGAAATAATAATTCAAAAGTTGTTACCATAATTTTTTATTTTTTTAATTAATGTTAAATTTTGGAACTTTTTTATTATCCAATATTAAGGAGAAATGGATAACAAAAAAGTTCCAAAAAGTTCACAAATATTTTCATGCAAATTATGTGACTATAACACATCTAGGAAAAGTCAGTATGACAGACATCTAACCACACCAAAACACATTAGGATAATAAATGATACAAATTTGGATACTAAAAAAGTTCTGCAGGAGTATTCATGCGAATGTGGAAATAAATATTTGTATTTTTCGGGTTTATGCAAACATAAAAAAAAATGCATTTATACTTCAAATATGTCTTCAAATATTATTATAAAACAAGAAAACTCAGATATTTCATTACTAACGAATTTGGTGTTAGAAGTTGTTAAAAGCAATAATCAGATTCAAACCCAAAATAATGAATTTCAAAAACAAATGTTTGAATCTTTTAATGAAGCAATTAAAAATACCACTAATAATAATAATATTATAAATAATACAAATACCATAAACAGTAATAATAAATCATTTAATTTAAACTTTTTCTTGAATGAAACGTGTAAAAATGCGATGAATATGAGCGAATTTATAGATTCGATGAAACTTCAATTATCCGACCTTGAGTCTGTAGGGAAGCTTGGATTCGTTGATGGTATTTCCAATATTATTATAAAAAACTTAGAGGCCCTTGATATAGAAAAAAGGCCGATTCACTGTTGTGATGCAAAGAGAGAAACAGTATATATTAAAGATCAGGATAAATGGGAAAAAGATGATTCTGAGTTGAAACGAATGAAAGATTTGGTTCGCACAGTTAGGGACCGAAATATTTTGCTTGTAGCTACATGGAGAGACCTTTATCCAGAGTGTGTTAAAAGTAATTCCAAAAAAACCGCGCAGTTCAATCAAATATGTATGGAAGCATTCGGCGGCGAAACAGGAGGCGATAAAGGTACCAAACAGGAAAAAGAGGAGAAAATAATTAGCAGGATTGCAAAGTCGGTTGTAATTGACAAACATGACTAAGGTTTGGTTCTTTAATCTTTAATATATATTTTGTCAAAGTAACTTAAAGAATCAAGCCCTTCAATTTTTACTATGTTTTTTTTCCCAAGAGTATTTTGGAAAAGTGAAAAATGGACATTTTAAAAATGTCCAAAAACAGGAAATCCCAAAAAGTCTTGGCAAATTTTAACTGTTGTGACCATAATTTAAATTTAGCATGCGGATACAAAAATAATAATTATAAATTTGTTATGATAAAATTTTATTTTTAAATTAAATAAGTATTTAGGGGTTTTTTTGTAAGTATAATGTATACTTACATGACTGACATTTTGTTGTCCCAAAAATCCCACGGATTTGAATGCGAAAAATGTGAATACATAACTCATAACAAAAAAGATTTTTTTAAACACAACCAGACACGCAAACATTTAATACTTACAGGAAACTTACAAAAAATCCCAAATAACCTCAAAAATCCCAATTTGTATAATTGTGAATGTGGAAAAATGTATAAACATCGACAAAGTTTACACACACACAAAAAAATTTGTAATCCACATTTTATATTAAATAACAATATATGTTTAGAAAAAGGTTTACACATAGAGAAAAATGTTGACTGTGAATTTGAAAATGATTATAATACTGAAAAAATACATGAAGAAGAAAAAATAAATAGCAAAGATGAGCTAATTCAGTATTTAATTAATGAAAACAAGGAATTCAAAAACTTAATTTTAGAGATTGTTAAGAAAGATACTATATCAAATAGTAACAATATTAATAATATTAATAACAATAGTCATAACAAAACCTTTAACTTGCAATTTTTCTTAAATGAAACGTGCAAAGATGCGATGAATATGAGTGAATTTATAGATTCGATGAAACTTCAATTATCTGACCTTGAGTCTGTAGGGAAACTTGGCTTTGTTGATGGTATTTCCAATATTATAATAAAAAAATTGGAAGCGCTTGATGTGGATAAAAGGCCTGTTCACTGTTCTGATTCAAAGAGAGAAACGATGTATATTAAAGACCAGGATAAATGGGAAAAAGATGATTCTGAGCTGAAACGAATGACAGATTTGGTTCGCACAGTTAGAGACAAAAATATCACGCTTATTGCTACATGGAGAGACCTTTATCCAGAGTGTGTTAAAAGCAATTCCAAAAAAACTACACAATTCAATCAGATATGTATGGAAGCATTCGGCGGCGAAACAGGAGGCGACAAAGGAACCAAACAGGAAAAGGAGGAAAAAATAATTCGAAAAATTGCAAAGTCGGTTGTAATTGATAAACGCGAATAAATAATAATTAATAAATAAATTACTTATTATTTTGCTCAATTTTTTTACAATTTCATAATAAAAGTGGAATTACCAAATCGTATTTGTATTGTGCCACCACATTCCATCACCTTTTTTTACATTATAACTAGCTCTAAATATTTCAGACCTTGACAACGGGACGTTGGTTCTAAATACATCAGGAGGATGCGGGTTTGTTAATAGTTGTGTTTCCAACGCACTTTTCGGTATTTTTTGCCTCATTTGATAAGCAAAATAAGCATAAAATTCACGAAACCTCAAATATTTAACAGGCGCAATCAGTTCATTCACTTCCTGATAGTCTCTTAAATATTCTTCGCAAATTGCCAACCCAGAAATATCTGCCAAGTCCTCGCTTAAACTTAACTCAGAATTATACTTAATACCATCTCTTTTTGCAAATTCATTATATTGACTCAAAACATCTTTTTGTAAGGCCTCATATTTTACTTTATCTGAATCTGACCACCAATCTTTCAATACTCCATTTGCATCATACTTGCCACCAATATTATCAAGAGCATGCGATAATTCGTGCGCAATTGTAAATCCAACATTTGCCAAATTATACTCCAAACCTTTTTCATTTAAATCGACAAAAGGTGACTGGATGTATCCTAATGGAATAAAAATCCCATTTTTAATTGGATAATAAAATGCGTTTACAACATAAGAACAAGGACCAGTTATTTGAACCGGATATTTACTCCAATCTAAATGTATTATTTGAAATGACTTTTTACCTTCTAAATTAATATATTCTTTATTTCTGAAAAGCGTAACTTTTGTTATATTATTAAAAAACTCATCTGGTTTATAGTCTAATACAGCGTCTCTAAAATGTGAAATTTCATGTGGAGTTTCTTTCTCTCCAATATGAAACTGTAATTTTTCTATTTTATGTATAGCATAACTTTTAGTTTTTGGTGACAACCAATTATTTCTTTTAAGAATTCGAATAAAAACCAATTTTAGATCTTCACCTAATTTTTTTATAAAATCAATATTTTGTTGATTTGTATACCTTAAACTATACTCTTTGGACAAAAAATGACCGAATGGATATGATAATAATAAAGCAGACTTTATAGAATCATTATTATACCAAGACCCCTGTAATCCTTTTTGAAATTTTCCATAATAATTAAAATAGGTATTTCTCCATTTTTTTGTGAATCGAGTAATAAATCGATAATATAATAATAACCAAAATGGTCTCCATTCTTCAGTATTCCATTCTTCTTTTAGTAGTCGAATAACGCATTTTAAATAATTTAAATTATCTATTATAAAAAAATCAGGCGGCGTTTCAAACCCGATTGTTTTTGAATATTCGTCCCAATTAAAACCATATTTTTCAAGTGCTTCTTTTCTGTATACTCGATTATAATAATTATTTCCGTCTGTAACTTCATTACAATTTTTTGAATCCAGTATTTTTTTTTCAACCCTCATTAAATCTTCAATATCAATATTATTGTTTGGTCCAAGAATATGTCTAAAAACACCTTTTAAATAAATATTTTTTTCTTTAATTTGGTCTTTAACAAGAGGGTCATTTTTGTCTCCATATAAAATGGATAAACTTATTAATGGAAATTGATGTGTTTTTAAATAAACTCTAAATACATCAGGTTCTTTTTTATCTGGTTGCAAAGTCCATTTAAAAATTGCAAAATTATTAATAATATGATTTTGATTAACTAGCCCCATCATTTTCCATAAATTATTTTTATCTTGTCTTAAATTATCGATTGTTTCAGCAATTTGTTTTGCTATTTTTTTACTAGAACTTATAGGATTAAAGTTAATAGCAGATAGATAAAAATTACGAATTTGTTTGGATAAATTGTTATTGTTGTTTTTTATATAATCTAAAATAATATCTTGGACTTGTTTATAAACATTCTCTTGAACTATTCTGTAATTATCTATTTGGGTTAAATATTGTTGGTTTTTAGTTAAATTTGTTTTTTCCAACCAAACATTATTAATGAATCTATAATAATTATTTTCTGGTAAAAATTTAACATGTGAGTAAGGAGTTAATAGTGTTTTAACAAACCGTTTTTTGCTCGCTTGATTTGATTTAACTAATTGAGAAGATTTTATTTTATTATTATGCTCAAAATTATTGTATTCTACAAGGGCAATTTCTCCACTTTTTCCACTTTTAGAAAAAGTTTTGCGAAGTGAAGAGCAAAAGTTTTGTTTCTTTTTTGTTTTTATTCCACTTTTTCCACTTTTAG